>Ga0156631_1115_pt1 | contig 27509 bp, 30 predicted proteins | sample RifOxyC3_FD_110705 | JGI IMG/M metagenome (GOLD analysis project Ga0156631, IMG submission 110705) | Candidatus Magasanikbacteria bacterium RIFOXYC12_FULL_32_21b
ACAAAAAAAGACCGAAAAAATTGTTGGGTAAATATAACAAAATAGTGTCTAACATAGTGCTTAAATATTATCATATTTTTAGTGTTTGGACAACTACACTTTTATAAGATACATTATTTATATATACGAACTTTCGAAATTACGAAACTACGAAAACTATACATTATGTAATTATGTAATTTCGTACTGTTCGTACTTTCGTACATAACTAGTTTCGTAATTTCGTACTGTTCGTACTTTCGCACATAACTAGTTTCGCACATAAACAAAAAATCCCCACTTCTGGAGATTTCTTTTGTTTTTATTTTCATCACCTCTACCCTCTAAACACTCAATCACATCAGTGTAATCTTTTATTAATCAATGTAATCAGTGTCTAAAGAAGAAAGGTTGTGGGCTCTCAATACGGTTAGGTAAAGAGAGCCTTTTTGATTCGTCGCCAGGACGCACTTGAAGCGCGCCGTGGCGAACGATTTTGGACCCGATCTCGCCCCCAGCGGAATGCCGGAGCGGGTCCTGTGTGTTCACTAAACTGAGACTAGGTCTGCGAGATGCGACCTAGTGGAGAAGGCTAGAGCTGGCAGCCCCAGCCCGGTCCGGGAACGAGCGGCTTCGGAGCCCCTTGGTCAACAGCACCCTTGTAGCAGGTGCAGCCGACCAAGTTCGCCGGTCCGATCGTGATCGCGAACGCGTTCTCCGGCGCGTTCTTGATAACACCCGTCGAGGTGAACGAGCCGAGGTACCCCGCGGGCGGGGTCCCCCAGAACTCGTAGAAAGCACCGGCCGGGCACTTCACGCTGAGCCCGGCAAAGGGGACCGCCTCACACATCCCGGTATTACACGCCAGCCCATCGCCGCAGGTGCCGCAAGTGCCTCCACAGCCGTTGTCCCCGCACTCCTTGTTGGAGCATTGCGGGACGCAGATCGTGATGTTGCTGCAGACGCCGGCGACACAGGTGTCGGTCGTGCTGGAGATGTTGTCATTGCAGTCAGCCGCGACACTGCACTCGGGCGCCATGCAGGCACCCTCGATGCAGGTCTGACCTTCCGCGCAGTCAGCGTTGGCGCCCTCGTCGGTCTGGCCGTCGCAGTCGTTGTCGTAGCCGTCACAGAGCTCGACCGCGCCGGGATGGAACGCAGCATTACCCTCGAGGCAATCCTCGGGGGTAACGTAGCCATCTCCGTCGTAGTCGCCTGTGCAGGCATTTGGCAGCTCCGTGACGAGCACCTCTGGAACACCGTCCCCGTCGCAATCCGTGTCGCAGACGTCGCCCAGGCCGTCCTCGTCGATATCGGACTGGTCAGGGTTAGCGAATGCTGGGCAGTTGTCAGTGGCGTTGGGCTTGCCGTCGCCGTCAAGGTCAGGGTCGCAGGCGTCGCCGATGTTGTCGCCGTCCGTGTCCTTCTGATCCGGGTTGGGGATCATCGGGCAGTTGTCAGTGGCGTTGGGCTTGCCGTCGCCATCGAGGTCAGGATCGCAAGCGTCGCCGATCCCGTCGACATCCGTGTCCTTCTGATCCGGGTTGGGGATCATCGGGCAGTTGTCGGTGGTGTTGGGCTTGCCGTCGCCATCGAAGTCGTTGGAACAAGCGTCGCCGATCCCGTCGCCATCCGTGTCCTTCTGGTCGGGATTGGCTGTGAACTGGCAGTTGTCAACGCCGTCAAGGATCCCATCGTTGTCGTCGTCGGGATCAACGCAGTCGGCCTTGCCGTCGTTGTCGTTGTTGTTGAAGCTCTCGTCGATGCGGCCGTCGCAGTTGTTGTCCACGCCGTCGCACACCTCCCGAGCTTCATGATGAATGCTCGGGACGAAAGGCTCACAATCCGTCACGTTGGGGTCGCCGTCGTTGTCGTTGTCGTCATCGCACTCGTCGCCGGCGCCATCGAGGTCACTGTCGGCCTGAGCCGAGCACTTACCAACGAGAGCCTGCGGCCAACCGAAGCCGTTGACATCACTCTGATGAACACAGAACAGGGGGGGCAAAGCCCCCGAGAGCAGAGCAGGAGCGACGTCGAGGCAGTCGTTCCATGTCTGGCATGATTTTCCGAGATCCTGCGTCGGGGGGTTGTACACCCCTTCGCAGTTGTCGGCTGATCCTGTGCCATCGATGTTGAGGCCGGCCGTCTGAGACGCCGGCGTGTTCATGCCTTGGCCATCAACGCATCCTGCGCCGACGGCCGAGAAGATCACGGCCAGGAGGGCCGCGATCACGAGATTGAGCGAACGTGTCTTCTTCATGAGTTGAACATACCCCAATTAACGGATGAGGCGCCCGTTTCGAACGAAATGAAAGAACGCTTGAATCGAATGGTGGCTATTTTTTTTAACGAGGTGTTAGCCTTCACCTCGCCTCATCAGGAGCTAGAACCGTGCCCGAAGGCTCAGTCCCAGCGTCCCGGTGAGGCTGTCACGGGTGGACGTACGGTACTCAGCAGGAGCCACAGAGGACTCCGCCGAAACACGCTCGCTCACCCGGAAATGCCCCCAGCCCGCGCCGCCCGTGAGGACAGCCTGGAGGTCTTCGTTGATGTTGTAGTTGATCTCCAAAGCGGGCAGGACCGCTTGGAGGACGTCGCCCTGACCGTCGAGCGCCACGTAGTGACGCGCGACGATTCCGAACTGCCAGTCCGCGTTGAGGCGGTACTGAAGTCCGAAAGAGTCGGTGAGGGCGAGGTTATTGTTTCCCCCGACCCGGGCGTAGCCCAGGCCGAGAGCCGTTGACATCCACCACTTACCACCCAGCTTGAGCTGGGCGGTGAACTCGCCGCCGACGTAGAACGTCGACGGAAGCTCACCGGCGACCATCAGGCCACTGGTGTGGATGGCAAGCTGGTATTCGAACCAACTCAGATCGGGCGACTCGGGGTGGATCGGCTGGGAATCCAGCTTCTCCACCCTCGGGCTTGGCGACGGTGCCGGCTCGGGATGCCGGCAGGTGTACTTGTACTCCGCAATTCGGTTCCCGCAACCAAACCGCAGTTTGACCTCCTCGCCTTCGCGAGTGCAGGTCACTTTCAAGGTCGCTACCCCGCCAGCACAAGGCTGACGGTAGGTCTCGACCCACTGGTCTGCTTTCGCGTCCTGTCCGAAGACAAGGACGGTCGTGAGGCACAGACACAGCCCCACAACAAAGCGCATGCGCGCTCCCATTGAAACACCTCCTGGAATGAGAGAAACCCCTACCGCCCCGCCACGCGGGTTGTTAAGCCCCGAGCGGGGCGGCTCGTTGCGGCAAGGACAATTATGTGCGAACATACGAACACTACGAAATTTTGACCCAAAAGATCTTTATTTCGTACGTTCGTAAATTTCGTAGTTTCGTACATATTTATCCTTACCACAACACAGGTATTGTTTCTCACAAACAAGAAGTGTAATATCCGATTCTTGCAATGTTCTATCTATTTCTTTTTTTCTATTGCAGTTTCAAAATTTAGTGAATTGTAATGAACATTTTTTGTGCTGGATAGCACATACTTCCTGTCATCGTTTTTTTATAACAAGATGTATGTGGTATCAAACTATTTTAATATTCGTTTAATATTTGTCTTATATCTGTTCAATATTCGTATAGTATTTGTAAAATATTTATCAAATATGAAACAAATATTATTCAGATATTATTTTTCATCAGTGTAATGCACTGGGTTCCCGGGGGTCGTGTCCAGTCGAAGAAGCATTTCTGCTTCGTTCGACCTTCGTACGACCCCTGGGTCACCAGTGTGGCTGAGACTACTGTTGTCCGACTTCGACGCGCTCGAGGGTCGGCGTCTGCGGCTGGGCCGCAAGCGCCTTCTCGATGGCGGAGAGCCGCGAGTTCGTCTCGCTCATGTCCACGGCCGCCGGGACCTCGACCTTCTTGATCACGTAGGTCGGACGGGCCTCAGCGGCGATGACGGCTCGGTTGGCGGCGACGATGGCGGAATCGATCGTTATGACGCGATCGATGTTGCCGTCGCTGTCGTACGTCACCGAGGCCATCCTGTCGATGACCTTACCCATCTGGTTGACGCGCTTGGCGGTCGGGATCAAGATGTCCCGACCACTCTTGGCGTAGCCCGAGGCCTCCGTCGAGGCGATGGCGGCGGTCTTGGCGTCGATGGCGGTACTGTCGAGCTTGGACTCGATGCGAGTCAACTGCTCGGTCGGATCGACCGTGACCACAGGATCGGGCATCGACCGCCACACGCCCATGAGCAGGGCGATGACGAACGCGAGACCGAGCAGTCCGGCGAGGGTCCAGAGGACCCCGCCGAGCCAGCCGAGACGCTGGGGCTGCTGCTCGTTGTTGCGGTTGTTGGCGCTGGTGGTGGCAGTCGTGGTGTCGCCGCCGACGATGACGTCGACGGGGACTTCGATGCTCTGCTGCGGGAAGGCCAAGGTACTATTGATGCGGGTTCTCACGAAAAAAACCTCCGAAACAAGAAGAGAGATGATGAACACAGAACACCGTGTAAGGAATGATCGCCGTCCGAATGGACGGACAGTCCTCAAACCCCACACGGGGTTCCCACACGGTCAGCACCTAGCTATATATATTTATTATAGTTAAGTCTTGACCGTGTAGGAAGTGCCCTTCATATCTGTCTATTGTAGTAGTGTTGCCACACTGGTGAATTGTAAAGATTGATATCCCTTTACGGCACATAAGTGCCATATTGAGAATAGTTTCAGCTTGTCAGCTGAGAGAAAAGTATCATTATGTTGAGGCTTATCTCTCAGAAGACAATAATATTTTATTAACGAACGGGCTAGTATAGCATATTTTGATGGTTTTGTCAAGACCTTATCATGGATTTCACGTCCGTAGGGACAGGTCTAGACCTGTCCCTACCGTGACAGAATCTACAACCACACAATATATCTATTTTTAGCCAAAACAACAAATTTCAAAAAGATTTCAAATTGCCTACACAATTCTCAAATTAACAAAATAATATAACACATTTTTGACGTTTTGTCAAGACCAGCTACCAATTTTGGCTGTGCATAAAAAAATAGGGTTTGTACCCTATATTTTAGAGATATTGATGGTTTTGTTTTGGTTGGGATGTCCAAATTGTTTACCACGTCCGTAGGGACAGGTCGCGACCTGTCCCTACCACCGCTGTCTAATCCATCACCCAATCCAATTACATCATCCCCCACCATCCACCTATCAATCTCCACAATCCCATGAACATGATTGTGCATCATGATGAAACCATGATTTCGTATATAAATTATTGTTTACAATTAAATAAGATCTCCCTCCTACTAGGAGGGGTTAGGGGAGGTCCACAGTATAATAAAACGTTTTATTTTGCTAAAGACCCCCTCTCCACCCTAGGCGGACCAGCCTTGGGCGGGTAACTCCCCCTACTAGGGGGAGGACCACTTTAAATTTTACTATAATCAAAATTCGGCAAACGATTACGTTTACGTTTGTGTTTGACAGGCATATAACGGAATCCTTATTTCAAAAACGTAGGGACAGGTCTCCACCCAAGGCGGACGAGTCGACCTATCCCTACAAAATATAAAAACAAATTACAAACCAGCCGTCTTCTCTGCACCAGAAATATCTACTTCCCTAAGAAATTTATTTCCATCTTCGTCAACAGCAATATCATAAACAGCATCTTTTATAGATAAAAATTTATATTCACCACTATAATTTATCTTCAAACCTGCATAGTGACTAGCCGGTGAACCATTGCTCCCTATTGGCAAGTAAGCTTTGGCATAAGCATTACCATCTTTGTCAAAGATATCTACACTAGCAAAATTGCGAGAATTATTGAATACTTCGTCCCCACCAATAAAAAGTTTGTACTCTGGTGAAAGATCAGTCAGACTTCCTTCTTTTGCAAAGATACTCGCCAATTGACGTGTCTTTTCTACAGAGTCTAGTGAATCATTAGCCAATACTTTGATAGCTTCATCTGACATCATCTCTGGTTGACCAGTAATACGTTCTTTGACTGCTTCAAAAAGTTCTTTTGATACACCATACTCATCCAAGTCAGTAGCATTACTATCACCAAAAGCAAGAGAAATTTGCTCCAATTTATTATTCAATAAAGCGATAACACGTTCTTTATCAATATTACTAGAAGAAACATCTTCATTGCCTTTAACAGGCTTGGTTTCCTCTGGAATAGCTTTGTCTACTTCAGCGCTAACCTTTTTTTCCTCCACACCAACACTTTCATTTTTAATTTGTTTACCTTCTACTACAGTCTGTGGATCTTTTGGAGCGACTGGGACTTCTTCTACAGTTGTTGGCACTTGCCTATTCGCCACGGCACTCTCATCAAAAAAATTTGGATTGGCCGACATATTACTTGCTGTCCATTTACCGCTCTGTTCCACAGCAACCTCTGGCGCCACCACTGGAGCACTGGCTAATCTTTCTTCTGTTAAATTATTTAAAGCTGATTCGTCTGGAGTATAAGTATTGTACTTGCCCGTACCTGGCAAATGGGAGTCTTTATCTATATCAGCTGACAATTTGTTCAGCTTATTTAAAGGTATACCTTCATCAGGGTGAGCTTTGTTGTCCAGATGAGAAGCTTTTGTTTTGGAGGCAGATTGAGCTTCGTCCGGCGACAGCACTGCTTTCCTAGCTGGTATTGCCACATCTTCTTCACGAAAATGTAATTTTCGATGGGCCTGGATGGTCTTGTATTCTCGACCATTCTCATCAGTGGCCACAACATTTTTGTCAAACCTAGCATGCCACTCTCCATCTTCACCTAAATATACTTTCATCTCTGCACCTTCGTGTATAGTAATAGGATGTCCCAAGTGACCATTTACTTTTTTGTAACCCATATCTTCTAGCTGTTGTTCTCGCCAAGCAGAGAAAGAATGCTTATCATTTGCAAACAAATCTTTGAATTCTTGAGGTGCACTACTATCTGTCAAAGTCCTATCCAGCGTTCCCCAAGTACTACCACCTTTGTCAACTTTGAGAGAAAATATTTGTGGTTTTGGCTCGGCTATTTCTACTTTAGGCTTTACTTGTTCTGAAACAACAGGATTACTTTTTTTATCAATAACAGGTGGTATATTTTCTACACTTGTGTGAGTTGCTTCAGCTACAGGAGGAACAGCACCAGCCATACTAAGCAAATCGCGCATAGGTTTGCCAACAGCACTCTTAGTAGGATCGAATTCTCCAGTCATTTCATCGTAATCATCTTGTGCTTGGGCCTTCAAGAAACTATCAGACGGTCCAAAAAGTTCATTACGAACCTCTTTGGCAACATGACCAACAAGCACAGCACTAGCTGCACCAATCAAAGCACCACCAACAGTATAAGTAAATGTCTTGTTTCGGTAGGTTTTATTAGCCAACCAATTACCAAAAGTACGCATAAGACCTTTTCTAGATTTTGGCAAACCTTTTTCGATTTCTTTACTTCTTTCTTGTAATTGTTGCAAAACTACATTTATATTTTTTCTATCTTCTTGTCTTTCTTGCAAAAGACCAATACGTTCGGCGTCAGCGATAGTACTACGCATATCCATAAAGAGCATACGAGCTTCAGCATCCACCAATTTTCCATCCTTATCTATAATTACATTACCATTGTAGTCAACATTATTACCCTCTTTGTCTTTTTTTACAATACCAAAGACAGCTAGATCTTCTGGTCCAGCATTGATATGCACCAACCTTTTCAGTCTAATAACTTTGTCACGAAGAGCTTTTCTGTTTTCTGCTGATAGAGTATCAATAGAAAAACTAGGATTATCAAACGATGTTTTACTCACAGCTCGCAATTCAGAAATATCACCATAAATAGAAGTACGTGCTTTGGCTTGCTTAGATTCTACTTGTCTAGCACGACCTTCTTTGTAACCTTTAATACCACCAAAGAGAGCACCCATCGAAGCTCTGGTAATTTCACTATCAGCCAAATAAGCCAAACTTACGAGACCACCCATAGCAGCTGAAGCTACAATACCTGTTTTGCCAGAATAAATTGAAACAACACTTTCCAAAAGATGCATTACTTTTGGATCATCTTTGGCTAACATTTCTACTTTACTGTCCCCCTTATCATTCATTTTAGAAATTATTAGTGCTAGTTTCTTTTTGTTTTCGACATCTTCTTCTTTTATTTCTAAATGAGCCAAAGCTCTTTCGTACAAAACACGGGCATTACCTTTTAACTCTTTGGCTTCAGCGACTTCTACAACTTCTGACAATTGTGACATTTCGGTAGTCAAATCACGAGTGGTCTGAGCCAAAATAGCTGAAAATGATGGTAGTTCTTTTATATTATTATTGTTGTTGGCTCCATGGTAAACACCAAGACCATTCAAAACTTTTTCAATAATATTTTGAACAACTTGTCCCTTTTTTTCATCTTCTAATTCTTTTTGCAGTCTCTCACTACGAGCTTGCATTCCTTTGCTACCAAAAATCAATTTATTGAGAGCGCCTCTAATACCACCACCAATAGTACCGCCAGCAGCTACTCCAATAGCAGCAGCTCCACCAAGAGCAGCTACACCCAAACTAGCTCCGACAGCTGCACCACCAACCAAGGCTGTAGTAATAGCCATTCTAGCGGCAATCTGACCTTTGAATTTTTTAGTTTTATCCCACCAACTAATGTTATTGGCAATTTCTTTTTTCATCACAGCTTGAAGCATCTTATCTACAGTCGTTGCCGCCTGAATAGCCAATTTTTCATCCCAAAGTTTTTTGAAGTCTGCCCAATTTTTGATACCAGCTTCACGCAATTTGGCTAATAGAGCTGGATTTGGTGAATTTTCAGAAATAAGATTTTTGAATTTCTCCAAAATTTTTGGTTTGATTGCAGAGACTCCACTGATATCTTCAAAAGTAGCCCCCTCTGTTAACAAGTCTCTTAAAGCCTCCTGCACCGCACCAAAACGAGGGCTAAGAATTTCTCGCATCATCGGTTCTGTCATATCTATGACAGGTGTTTTTTCTTGAATACTACTTTCTGTCTCTTTTGATATATTTTTGATTTCTTCTTCAGCTTTTATTTTTTGTATATCTCTAGCATCACCGTCCAATTCTCTACTATTGTCACTTACCAAATCAAATCTATTTTTTTGTAAATCTTCTTTGGTCTCATCATCACGTAACAGACCATCTCTTCTAGCCAAATTGATATCAGACAAACTTGTACTATTTTTGCTAAAATCTTCCAATCTCTTTTGTAAAGTCTTGTATACGCTAGCAAAAGCATCTTCTGGTGTACCATCATCTTTTTTTGGTACAGAATCAAGCAAAGCTTGCATTCTAGTTTTAGATTTTTCTACTTCTGAACTGAAATTGAAGACTTCTTTATTTTCTATAATCTCCTCACCTAGTTCTTTCTTTTCAGTTATCGTTTTCAAAACTTGATCAAAAAGTTCTATATTTCTAGCTAGATAAACTGAATCCAAATAATCATCAGAATTAACATCTGGTTTGACATAATCAACAATATCACCGCCACTATTTTTTTTCAATTGATTATCTTTTGTTATAACATCAGTTTGAACCATTTCAATTCGCAATCTCTGCACTTCATCTAAAATTCTAGTTTGTAATTCACTTCTACGACCAGAACGTTCAAAAAAGTTTTTATAAATTTCTCTCTTAGCTTTGACTTTTTTATTTTTAAATTCTTTTTCTTCTGCAAGGGTTAGTTTAACACTAGATTCATTGAATGTTTTTCCTTTTTTCAATTTACCATTTTCATCAGAATTAGCATCAATAAATTCTTGTCTCTTCGTCTCTATTCTTTCAGACAACATGTGTGAACGTTCATCATCTATATCTTCATAAGCTTCTGCAATTTTTTGTTCCAATTCCTCCTTCATTGCTTCAGCATTTTTAGCATCTTTTTCCAATTCTTTTTCTCTTACTGCTTTATCTTTTTCAGTATCATCATGTCTAAAATCTTCAAATCTTCTTGCACTGGAAGTTGGTGTTGCTGGTGTAGCACCAGTATTAGTAATTACTAAATCTACATCAGCACTCAAAGATTTCAATACTTGCTCTGATTTTTTCATCAAACCAGCTAACTTTTCTTGCAAAGCTGTGAGTTGATCATTATCAAGTTTGTTCATCTTATTTATTTCTGGCAAACTAGCAAAAATTTCTGTAACAAATTTATTAGCTTTATGAAGTTCAACAGTAAATTCCAATTTTTTTTGTGAAGATAGACCGGCAATTTTAGCTTCAAGACTAGCTACATTTTGTTTAGCCTCATTTACACTTCTCCACAAATCTATAATTTCTTGTCTTACACCTACTTCTGTTTTGTTTTCACCATTATCTTTTACATTATATTCTATACTACCATTTTCAGTAACATAAGAAGTCTCAATAGTAAAATCACCATAATCTGCATCTTGAATATGCAAACCATTTGTATACTTGACTATTTTTGGTTCAGCTTCTACTGGCAAATCTAAATCAACAGAGTTTCCTGGTGTTTTTTCATAGGAAATTTTCAAATTCAATTTACCATTTTTTACATCATCTTTGGTTACTTCTTCTCTCAAAGTAACTTCTTTCCAGTCACCATCTATATTTACCACAATTTTTTTACCAGCTGTAAATTGGTCAAATTTGGTTTTTTCAAATACACCCAAATCTGGAGATTGTTGTTCACGAGTCCTCATATAGTTAATGTTTTATAGAATGAATAGTATTTAAAATGTCATGTATTTTTGATTTTTTTACATAGCTTCTAAGTTGCTCCAATATTTCTTTTTCTTCTTTTTCAATACCATCCCATTCAGTAACGAAATTATCATAAGCTTGTTGCAAACGATTCAATCTTTCTTGATTCATTTTTTTACTTTCTTCTAATTGTGCTTGAGTTGGTACAGGCATAAAAAAATTTATAGAGTAGACACTATATCTTTCAATTCTCCTTTGAAATCAAGCAAAGTTTGTTCTACTGTAGCTTGAAAATCTGGAATATTATCTACCCAAAATTGTTGCAAATCTTCTAGAGAAAAATCTTTTTGTTGCAAAAATTTTTCCAAATTTTTGACAGATTCTTCAGACAACTTAGGAATAAGAGCCAACCCTAGACGACGTTCGGCTTCTGCCACAAATTGTGGTACATATTCGCTACGTGTTTCTTCTGACAAAGTTTCAAAACCTGCTTCATCCAAAGTTTTTTCTATAAAAACTTTCAAAAAATCAAATTGAGCTAAATCTTGTTGCATATTGTTTAATGGTTAGTTAATAAAAACCCTCCTAACCTCCCTTAAAAAGGGAGGAACTTTTCTAAAAATTTAATTTACTTTTTAGGTTCTCCCCTTTTTAAGGGGAGACAGAGGGGTTACAATCACTGTAAACTCTTTTTTAAGGGAGGTCAGGTGGTTTCATAAATTATTTAATTTTTCTAAAACTTTATCTAAATTATTTAAAACATCTTCATTTTTAAATCTAAGTATTTCAAATCCCATTTCCTTCAAAGTTTCTCCCCTCATTTCATCATAATCTTTTTGTTTCAAATGTATTTTACCATCTATTTCCAAAATTGTCTTCTTTTCGTGACAATAGAAATCTGCTATAAAGTAATTTACTTTACCACTTATATTGAATATTACAGGATACTGTCGCAAAAATCTCAAATTATTAATTTTTCTATTTCTTATTTTGTCCCATAATATTTTTTCTGATTCTGTCTGATTGTTCCTCAACCTTCTAGCCCGTGTTTTTATTTCTTGAAGTTTTTGTCTATAAGAAAGCATAAAGTAAACTTAATTTCACTCCAACAAACCCCTCTGTCTCCCCTTACAAAGGGGAGGACTTTTCTAAACACTTAACTTCTTTTTAGGTTCCTCCCTTTCTAAGGGAGGTCAGGAGGGTTCCAATCACTATTTCCTCACCACTAACAATCCCATCAAAAATATTCCCACAATAAATCCGAGCATGGCATTCAAAACAATATTCGGTCTAACAGGCCACTTGCTTACCACAGCATTATTAACTACTTTGATAGTCACATCTCCACCAACATATTCCCAACCACGAGCCACAAGAGCATCAGTAGCAGCATTGGCTAATTTTTCAGCTACCGCAGGTTCACGATGAAATGAAGAAACATTCAAAACTCCAGTACCATAAACAACAGAAGGTACAATCGTCTTTTGCCAAAGTTTGCGTTTTTCTCTTTCATTTTTGTTTTCAAAATAAGACCAATCTATATCATAATTTTTTTGATCTTTTACTTTGGCATAAAAATCATTGGTCTTCATAACTTGAGCAATATTTTCGCCAACACGTTCAGCTGAACGCACAACAGTATATGGATCAACACCCGTACGTGATTGTGAAATTATAAGTACTTGAGCATCAGCTCTATACTGCAATGGAAAAAGTAAGGTAACGCCAACCGAAAGTATAGCTACCAAAATTCCCACCAAAAATATTAATTTGAAACCACGTCGAAGACGTCCTAGAGGGTTGTGTGTGTTGAACATAATTGGTTCGTTAATCCCGAGCTTAGCGAGGGATCTGTAGACCCTGCTTACTTGGTTTTTGTAAATTATTTATAACGAAGTGACAAGCTGTAAATTGTCATTCCTATTAATTTTTATTATTAATTAGAAATTAGGTGAATTTTTATGTCTACTTCTTCATTATTTCTCCAGACAGTCAAAGAAAAATCTCCACTAGTTGTCAGCAATGTCTTCCACAAATTATGAAGGTCTATACTACTACCATTTACGGAAATAATTATATCACCTTTTTTCAAAATTGTAGCATCACTACCAGGATTAACTATATAAAAACCATTACCAGGTGTTCCAGTAATATCACTTATACCATGACGCTCAACAAAGTAACCTGTCCAATCAATATTATTTTTTATAAATTCACCATTTTCCAAAAGATGAGGCAATTGATAATCTGCAAACCAGGCTGTCTGCAACATACCATTTTTATCCACAAAACCAACAAATTGACCTTCTTCCGTCATAACAATATTACCTATTTCAGTTTCTGGTTCAAGTCTTAGACGACTATATTGTTCAGTAATTTTGTGTATACTTTCAGCCACAACAATAGTATCACCTAGCTGTCTTTCTTTCCAAACATTGTAATCAGAAACCCAAACTTTGGTGCCATTACCAAAGTTGTTCCAATCAGGAAAAGACATCACACGAAAATTATTACCAACAAATTTTACATAAAGCATTCCCCTAGCTGAATCAAAAATAGTATTTTCAATTTTGTATTCCAAACCTTGACTATCTAGTGCTAACCAATTAGTTAATTTTATTTTGTTGAAATCTGGATAATAAATAACTCCCCAACCACTAGAGCTAAGCATAGCCACCCTACCCAAAAAAGAACTCTCTGGATAAAAATTACCTGAAACTTGAAATGTTTTGTCAAAAATATTTATAGTACTAAATTCTAATCTCTTGGCAGCCAAAACACTAGGAGTCTGACTCCAAGTAGTGATGTCATTATCTTTATCATTATCATTTTTATTATTATTTATCAAAAAAACTCCCCCTTGCGTAGAATAAAGAGAAGGTTCAAACCAAGCAGTGATAACCAAAGCACCAGTAAATCCTGCTAACAAAGAAATTATAGCAACATAAATAATAAGACGAATATTTTGCCAACTTTGAGCTGCTTTTGTGGAATAAACTTTTTCTGGTAAATGTGGAGGTTGTTTTTTTATCATACCCATCTAATAATATAAAGTACAGAAATATACAGAATTAAATTAATTAACAAAAATGAAATTTGTTGTTTCCAAATTATATTTTCTTTTGTCAAATGAAAACGTACAAATAATTGTAACAAATACCAAATCCAAACAGTGAGTAACCCTAAAGCCAAATAACCAAATGGTAAATAAATCATCACCCACATGAGTTCAAAGACAACAGTAGCAAATATAATAGACCAAATAAGTAACTTTTTGAACTCTGATTTGAAATACAAACTCCATATCATGTAAGCCGCAAAAGCAGAATAAACTGCAGAAAAAACACTAATCAAAACAAAAGAAAAATTAGGAAAATAGATATGTAAAGCATAAGCACCTATCATAAAAGCATAAGTATTGAAAACATACAACATCATCATCATCCGACGCAAAGGTTTTTCTTTTACTTGAATAGAATGACTTGTCTGAGGTCTACTCCAATAAGCAATAAAGAAAAAAACTAATACCGAAAATGCAATGAAAATATAACGTATCCAAATATTTTCTACCAAAAGAATCAAAGCCACAAATGACCAAGAAGTCATAAAATTGAGGGCAATCTCTGATTTATCCAAAGTATATCGAAAAGCAATAAAAGAAAAATATGCAATTAATAATCCCATGCCTACAAAAAAGACATACTTATTTGGCCAAAAATTTATAACCAACAAAATTAGAGGCAATATAAATATAGAGGCAATAGCAACAAAAACAGATTTATCTTTCTTCATAATTAACTAAACTATTTAAAATTTCCAAAATTTTATCTTTACTAGCCTTTGGGTCAATCTCCAATCCTTGATCTTGCATACGCACAATTTGTAGAGTTGCACTCAAAAACATTTCTCTTTTTTCCGCAGGTACACGAATATTCAACATATCGTTTTCCAAATTTTTGGCAACTGTTGCAATATCTTTGTCACTAGTCTGTACTAAATCAATTTGTTTTTGAATTTCTTCTTCATAACTATTCAATAATTCAACAGGACTCAGTTGTTGTTGAAAATTACTATTTTGATTAGTATTTATAAAATTACTTTTTGTCTGATATCTACTAAACAATAAATACAAAATTATAGAAACCGCAATTATTACAAAAAGAGCAATTACTAAAAAAATACCCAAAACCAAATCAAATTTTTTTTTATGAGAAAACATATATTTTTACAAAAATAATTTGAATTTATTATACAACAATTACCTGAATCTTGCAAAAAACGTACAAATAGCTTATTATAGTCAAGGAAGTTTAATTAAAATAAAAGATTAACAATTTCTAAACGTTCAACAAAAATGGTCCCATTGCCAAATTGCCCCATTGTGGTTTTTGATTTTAAGGTTATTGGCAATTTGACAATAAGTCAGTGGGACAATGGAACAATATTACTAATTTTTTTAATTTCCACAAAATTTAAGCAAAGATATGCCCACCTACGCCGTCAATAAAAAAGCAAGATTCGACTACGAAATCCTCGAGACTCTGGAGGCTGGTTTGGTATTGACTGGCCCAGAAGTAAAGTCTGTACGTGGCAAACAAATGAAACTATCAGGTAGTTTTGTCACTTTTCACAATGATGAAGCTTACTTACTAAACACTCACATTTCCAAATACAAATATTCTAATGTAAAAGATTATGAACCAGAAAAAAGCCGAAAAATTCTACTAAACAAGAAACAAATAGCTTATTTAACAGGAAAATTGCAAGAAAAAGGCTTGACAATTATCCCCCTTTCAGTATATACTAAAGGCCGTAAAATAAAGGTAGAAATAGGCATTGGACGTGGTAAAAAACAATTCGACAAAAAACGTGTCATAAAAGAACGAGAAGAAAAACGTGACATAAAACGTGCCCTCAAAGGCGATTATTAAAAGACATTGTCCTATTGCCCCATTGTTCCATTGTCAGTAAACCAATACCAACAAAAATTATCTCTATTTTATCTCTATTTTATTAAAAATAACGTTTGAAATGATAACAATTAGATTGCAAAAAGTTTTGTAGTCTAAAATTGTCATTTTGACAACCAAGGGGATGACAGGATTCGATAGTTGGATCTTGTTACCTTCCATAAGCATGTCGAGGAGCTACGCTTTCCTCGTAAATACCGGCGTAGAATTTCTAAGTGCAAACTTAAAAAGTCGTTTGATGGCTGCTTTTCGCATGCCAACATTCGCATCTGTAGTAGCTTAAACAAGCTCATCTACCATCGCTTTTCGAGATACTCGATATTGAAGCCTGCGGTGTCAACCCCCATCGAGCGTAAATTGAAATGGTTTTCTGAACGTTTCAATTGACAATAAACCAGAATAGTTGGTAGTTGTTTTGCTAGTTTTCTAGCTACCATACGAAATACCAAACTTAGCTACACATGTAGAATATGGGGATAACCCATCTAGACCCGGGTTCAATTCCCGGCATCTCCACGAAAAATGGCGCAAGCCATTTTGAATTAATAATTAACAACTATTAATTAACAATTTATGGATACGCAAAAAGAAAATCCTCTTTTTGTAAAAGCTGATCTTTTCGCAAAAGAAGTTTATAGACTAACTCAAGATTTTCCAAAAGACGAGCTTTATGGACTAACCTCTCAATTAAGACGTGCGGGGCTTTCTGTTATTTTAAACATTGTTGAAGGATTTGCTAGACAAAGTGACCAAGAATCTAATAGTAGTAAAGAATTTAGAAGATTTTTGATAATTTCCTTTGGCTCGTTGAAAGAAAGTCGATATTTATTATATTTCGCTAAAGAACAAAAATATTTTACAGAAGAAGAATATAATCAAATATTGAATTTATCAAACGAAATATCCAAAATACTTTGGAGTATAATAAATCCAAAAAAATAATTTTACTAATTATTAGTTATTAATTACTAGTTAACCTATGCGAATATCCCGAAAAAAACGTCCAGAAAAAGCCCTAATTCCAAAATACAAAAAAAATAATGAGATTGAAGCTGAAGAGCTTATAGTTTTGGATGAAGAAGGAAAAAATATAGGTACAATGTCCAAAAAAGCAGCTCTTGATATGGCTTTTGAAAAAGAAATGGACTTAGTAGAAATCAATCCAAAAAGTACTCCTCCAGTGGCTAGACTAATTGATTTTACTGAATTCAAATACCAAAAAGAAAAAGAAGCACGCAAACAAAAAGCTCACTCTAAAACCAGTGAAACCAAAGGTCTTCGTCTTTCTGCTCGTATTAGTGAACATGACTTACAAATAAAACAAAAACAAGCTGAAAAATTTCTAAATAGAGGTGACAAAGTAAAAATTGAATTAAATATGAAAGGCCGTGAAAACGCCAGACCAGAGATAGGAATTGAAATTGTCAAAAAAATGATAACCGATATTCAAAAAACAACAGAAACTCGTTTTGAACAAGAAATCATTAGACAAGGCAAAAGTATTGTGACGATTATTGTTAAAAAGTAATCAAAAGAACCTATACACACACCATCTCTTGACTTAAGCTCAAAAGTAGTCTATAATCACGGAGCTTCAATTATCTCAAAATTATCAAAAATATGCCAAAAATGAAGACACACAAAGGCACTGCCAAAAGATTCATGGTGAAAAGATCAAAAAAAGGCACAAAAGTTCTAAAAAGAACTGATGGTCAAGATCATTTCAACTCTCGTGAATCAGGTAATACCAAACGCAACAAACGTACTGACAATGTGGTTTCTTTGCCATTGCAAAAAACTGTTGTCAAAGCTTTGCCATATTCATAAACTGTAATAAATAAATATTATGCCTAGAGTAAAAAGAGGTGTACAACACGTCAAACGCCGTAAGGCCATCATGAAAAGAACCAAAGGTTTTGAAGCAGGTAGAAAAAGTTTGATAAAACTAGCTCAAACTGCAGATACCAAAGCCGGTGCTTATGCTTATCGTGATAGAAAAAACAAAAAAAGAGAAAATCGCCGTTTATGGCAAGTAAAAATCAATGCAGCTGTTCGTGCCTTAGGTACTTCATATAGTGTATTTATAAATTCACTAAAGAAAAACGAGGTATTGATTGATAGAAAGATTCTAGCTGAAATAGCAGAAAAAAATCCTCAAGTATTTACAAAAATATTTGAAGAAGTAAAATAAAACTTTTACAAAACAAAATTCCTGATTACGTCAGGAATTTTTTTAATCAACTACCTCGCAGCAAGCTGACGAAGTATGAGAAGGAATATCTTCATAGTAAGTTATGAGGAATTAAATCCTCTCGTCCGCCTTGGGCGGATTAAAAAAATCTATATATTTTATATAATAAAACAACAAACAAAAATACAAATTTATCCTAAATTAGCTAATCTTGACAAAAAACATAAAATTTGCTAATATCTTTAATACTACTAAAGACTTTTATAGTGTTTGGCGCTGACGGGGCACCCCCTCCTTTGCTCCTATGTCACGCCGAACACTACGAAGGTCTTTTTTGTTTTTTAAGTGAGAATATTTATGATATAATGTGTAAAATAATCTTAATTACCAAAAGCCAAAATTATCACATTGCTACATTACTATTTTTTAACAAAATTTATTTAGTGAGTTCCTCCCCATTTTAGGGGGAGGTCAGGAGGGGGTCTCGCACTATGCAAACAAGAAAAACCTACAGAATTAATGATGATGTCACAAAAACAAGAAGAAAGAAATTACGTTCACTTCCCACTAAAGCGGAATATGTTCTTTGGCAAGAATTACGAGAACAAAAAATTGGATATAGATTCCGTAGACAAGTTAGTATTGATGCTTTTATTGTAGATTTTTATTGTCATGAATTGAAATTAATAATAGAAGTAGATGGTCCAATTCATGAGGAACAAAAAGAATATGATTATGAACGTGAAGAATATTTAAAAAATTTAGGATATTCTATATTAAGATTTACAAATGAAGAAGTATTGTTTTATAGAGAAAGTACTATACAAAAAATAAAAGAAATTTGTAATGTAATATCCCGTTGAGACCCTACCCTGCCCCCCTCCAATTCGGCGGGCAGGCTTCCCTACGAGGGAAGGGAACTTGGTTAAGAAAATTTTATTAAAAAATAGCATTTCAACAATGTAAAAATATAACAATCTAACCATTTATGAAACTATTCAACTTCAATTTTCTACAAACCAACTACGAACGTAGCAACAAAACAATTAAAATAAAAATCCCCATTTCAGATGAAGCCAAAAAACTCACTTCCCTACTTTTGCAAAGCAAAGAAGAAAAAGATCGACAAAGTCTGGGAGATTTGCTTTTGGATGAGTTGGCAGATCTGGCTAAAATAGATATTGTAAGTTTGAAAATATCTGATACCAAGCAATACCACAAAAAGCGCAACGGCAAAATAGCTATGAAACAATATGGCTATTACAAGCCTGGCAGTAAATACATCTACATCAGCAATAGAACAGCTGTCAGAGGCCAAATTTTGGCTCCTAAGACATTCTTAGACACACTTTTGCATGAATGGACTCACCACTACGATCACCAGAAATTGGGGCTAAATTCTATCCACAGTGCTGGCTTTTATGCCAGGCTCAAAGATATCAAAGAAAAGCTGGGCTACTTTGCTTACTAACAGCACAAATATTGACATTTAATTCAAAAAAAGGTATCATATTATCCGTACTCAACAAACTAATCCAAAATTATGGGAATGAGAAAACAAATCAACGCCAAATTCAAAATTGAGCGTGAAAAAGCAAAAATAAGAAGAGACAAGAAAAAACAAAAACGTCTTGCCAAAGCTGCAACTGCTACAAAATAGTTTGTAATTTTGGTTTAGAATTATTGTAAGTTTTCAATTCAATTATCAAAAATAATTGAATATACGGACCGGTAGTTCAACTGGTTAGAGCACTGCCCTGTCACGGCAGAAGTTGCGAGTTCGAGCCTCGTCCGGTCCGCCAGATTCCACTTTGGAAAAATCATATCGTTTTAAGAGGGCTTCATAGCCTTCTTTTGTTTTGTACTCAGCCAAATTTCCGTCAACAAATACAAGTTCGTAAAACACCGAAAGTGCGGTATTTCTCTTTTCTGTATCAAGAGAATATTTATAGTACAACATAGCGTTTTTTACCAGTTCGGAAAAAGTAATTATATAATTCAACATTTCCACAGCAGATTCACTGTGGGCTTTTTCTTTTTCTGCTATTTCCTTTAGTTCATTTTCCATTTGTACTATTTCGGAGACATAAGATTCACCAGTATACACACCACTTCTAAGCAAAGATATTTTATTGTCTCTCAAATAATCAAGGTCTTCAAAAATTTTTCTTTTTCTATTATGCAAACTTTCCAATTCAAAATTTCTTTTTTGCGTTACAGCTTCTAAACCTATTTTTGTTCTGCTTTTTATTTCTTCCAATTCCCTATCGCTAAAACATATTTTGGAAAGTAGATTTTCTATTTCAATATCAATATCACTTTCTTTAATATTTTTATTTGTATTCAAACAATCACTTTTACAATTTGATCTATAATAATTAAATCCTTTTTTCTTGTATGGTGTATAAACACGTCCACAAGTACATTTTAAAAGTCCTCTGTAAGTAAAAAATTTTTTATCAACATAATAAACACTAACATTTTTGGCTTTCAACAACATTTGCACTTGATTAAAAAGAGATGTGCTAACAAGTGGCTCATGTATTCCATCCACAATATCTTCTTGATATTTTAGTTTGCCAATATAAAAAGGATTTTTTAAAATATGTCCAATACTTTTTTCTGAAAGTGGACGTCTGACTTTTGGATGATAGTTCATTTTGTCGTCTGTGACTTCAACTTTAGTTCGTCTTTGACGCCACGGTTTGGTCGTGAGACCGTTTTTGTTAGCCCACTTGGCTAATTGACTTAAACTCCAACCACCAGTAGCGTAGAGCTCAAAAATTTGCTTTACAAGTGGTGCTCGTGATGGGTCTATAGGTTTGTTATCTGATCCTTTGTCTAGATAGCCTAGTGGTGCCGTATAAGTACACTTGCCTTCTTCACGAAGTTTTTGATAAGCGGCGCGGACCTTTTCGCTGATAACGCGGGAGTAGTGGGAAGCGAACATCCCGTCTATGTCCATGTGCAAGGCACCTGATGAAGTGTTATCATAACTAGCTTGTACAAACCTAACATCAATACCACTGTTGATAAGATCCTTCACAATCATACCGTCCTTGTCATTTCTACTAACCCTATCCCAACACAAACAAATGAAACCTTTGTACTTCTTCTTCAAAAGAAAGTCAACCAATATAGCAAACTTTGGTCTATCAATGTCATAAACAATGGAACCGTGATTGTTAATTTTTATATCGGAGGTCTTATATGCTGTATGTTTCTCTTGAATTATACCATTACTACTAAAGCCTTTAACTGTAAGTGATGAAATAGGTAGATTATTAGATTTGGAATAACTTAAACACTCTCTTGTCTGATATTCGATAGAGTTCTTTTGATTATCTAAGTCATCTGTACTTTTACGTACGTAGATGAAGTATTTGTCACCGTGGTTGGTTTTGTGAGTCATACTTGTTGTTGTTTAAATAATAACATGACTTGTTTGATCTGCCAATACTATCAAATTGATTTATAATAGAATTATCCCCTGTCTCCATAGCTTCCCTAACTAAACGGGTATGAATTTTATTTAGATTTACCAAAAAATCAACAATGTTTTCAACTGCTTTATCTGAAAATGAATTGTGTTCATTTTTTTCTGGCATACTAAATTATAAAATCACATTACCTAAATTTATTAAGGAATAAGTAACAATGGACATAAAGAACATAATGTTATATGGGGACAGGCCACCACAGGTGTGGCCATGTCCCCTATATTTAACTATTTATATAGAACTTATTGTTACTTAATAGGAAAATACCTTTATGTAACTATATAGAACTATTATGTTACTTAATGGTTTACTATATATATTAACTATATAGCGTTTAACATTTCGTCAGATTTATCCTCGTTATCTTCTGGGAAGTAATTCTTGTCCACAGCTTCACCATATTTGACCATGATATGTCTTCGTAGTTCATCCCATTTTTCCTTAGGTTCGAAATAAACTATAGGATGGGCCTTTTTGGTCTGGTCAAAATAGACTGGTGGAGTAATCCACAAAGCACGAGTAATTGGATCATCTTCATACTTTGACTTTTGAAGTCTATAACCTTTGACAGATAAGCTACCAAAATCCAAAGAGAAAATGGCAAGCAAATCAGGTTTATTAATTAACTTAAACTTAACTTCTATGTCTTCTATGTTGGAGCATAGGTCCAAATTTAATTTCTTGGTCATAATAATTTATGATTAGATTAATAAAAAAATACATTCTGCAGAATGTACTTTGTATATTAATATCTTTTTTATTTTTATGTAATTGCGACATCCTAAGCATTTCAGGTTGTCCCGTTTTTTAATCTTCTAACAAGTTTCCTTATATAATCAAAATTAATTGGAGAGGATTCATATCTTTCATTTATAAATTCAACTATATTGTTATTGCGCATACCATTCCTTTTTAGTTTTAAAATTTCTAAATCTCTTTTCAAATTTATTTTCCTTTCAATTTTTTTATTATCACATTTAAAATATTTTCTTTTTATATGTTTAAAGCTTCCATTCCACAAATCAATAACATCGTTAAGCGTTGTCTCGGGATAAACTTTGATATAAACAAAATGATCTTTTAAACTTTTTGGTGTAACAACAAATTCTGCTGGATAATCCAAAACAGCTGACAACATATTTTCAGATACAGACTCATTTAAAACAAAATTTTTAACTAGTTCCTGGTATGCATATGATAATTTGAATGCTCTACATATTTTTTTTATATCTAAATTAAATTTATGGTCTTCTTCACTTTTTATATATCTTGGTAAATTCCATTTTTCTTTTATTTTTTTCACTTTCTCTAAAAAAATATCACTAGAAGTAAGGATCCAAAATTTTTGGTTTATTTTTTCATGAAAACTTAATTTTTTATTCTTTTTAGATTCTTTTTCAGTACTAATTGGAAAAAAAATTTGTTTACCATCTAAAGTAAGATGAGCGCCCCCATCCTTTTCAATATTTTCTAAAATTTCCTCAAAAAAGTTTTTAGCCATATAGTTAACTATATATATAAACCCAAGTCATAGTCAAGAGCCTTGTCATAAAACATCTTATTTGATAGAATTGTTTTAGACAACTTATTAAGCCTAAACCTCGCAAGAGGCATGGCGCTAAAACCAACCACGATAGTAAGCTCCCCGTTCAGTTTACCGTGGTTGGTCGTGCGCCGAAAGGTGCACGGATGGCGTAAGTCATCAGCTGGCGAGGAGCTTTTTGTATTCTTGCTGGATAATCAACAAGCAATATGCTTATACTAACTTATTTTGTAATGCCAAATCCTTTTGAAATGATAAAAATAACATTCACTTGGACTTTTGCCTTTTTGTTCTATTTTTGGCCTATAGTTTTGGTCGCTTTTATATTAGGACTAACTAAATTTATAATTAGAAAAAAATTACCTAATCTTTTTTATTTTTTAAATAACAGAAGATCCTCATATAGCGAAACAAAAGTAACAAGACAAGCTTTAGCATTGTATGAAGCCCTCGAAGATAGAAACATAAACTGTGAACTAGAAAAATGGGATGGATATAAGCACGTAGACATCGCCATAGAATCTGCCAGACTATATATCGAAGTGGATGGATCTCAACATTATACAAATAAAAAACAAATGTTTTCTGATTGGCAAAGGTCTCACTATTCAAAAATGGATGGCTATCACACTATCCACATACCAAACAGAATGATTGATAATGATGTTGATGATGTAGCTGATGCGATAGCGGATATTATAAATAAAATTTAAAAATTATAAATGAGAATTATTTTTATCTAAAACACTACTCTCATTTATTTCTTTGATGGTTAATGTTACATCACTAATCCTAATTTTTTCTTTATATTTTTTTAATAATTCATAATGACATCCTCTCAATTTTTTACCACTTCCACAATAACAATTCCAATGTCCTTTAATTTTTTCTTTGCTTAAATATAAAATAAATTTATATACAGAATAAATGTCCTTACCACAAGATATATCTTTATAAAATTCAAAAGCACCTATAATTCCATGCCCGTGTGCTTCTTTTTTATTATTTCCTCCAGTTATACTATATTCTATTTGCCAAATAAAAAAAGGTTTTACAAATTTATCAAAAAAATCTAATATATCTGAATCTTCATTCCAATAAAGAAAAACTGCATCTCTAAAAGCAAGACACGCCGTACCGTCAACATTAAAATGTCTATCAGCTATTTTAGGTATCTTATTATCAATCTCCCACACTTTAGGTATCTCATTTGGAAAATTGAAAGGTATTTCTACTTTTATTTTGAAACTATCTAAAATAACTCCTCTTTTATCTTCAATTCTCAATGTACCCTTCAAATAGACAATATTGTCTTCTATATATACTAAAAGGGTTGGATAATTTTTTTTAATGCTTTCTTTTAATTTTAAAAACAACACCTCATTTTCGACATGCCAATAATACATATGATTAACCAATAGACCAAGGCTTTGGAGAATTATTATTTTTATTATAATTTTGTTTTATGGAATCCACTATATAATCTTTACTGACCTCTTCAACATTACCAAATAAAGTCTCAATTTTTTCGTCATTCATTAAATTTAAAGCATTTGAAGAGGCATTAGATAACTCTGATTTTATAGTCTGATTAAATAAATCAGATAAATCATTGCCAGAATTTGCAGGATCTTCTACAGATATGTTATCAATATTTGTACTAAGTTCTTCAAAAAATTTCTTTAAACAAACTGATAAACCATCACTATCTTTATAATCTTTCAAAACTTTAACAACAAGAAGTTCTAAAACAAAAGTTTTTACATTTAGATAATAAATACTCTTCCAAATTTTTACCAACTTTATTACCTTTACTAGCTGACTTTTCTTTATTGTATCAATATGAACATCTAAATTTGTCTTTAAACGTTTTTTTTCAGAAGAAAATTGATATAAAAAGGCATCAGATTCATCTTCGTCAACAAATCTACCTGGGACTACATCTATATGAAAATCAACACCTTTTTTACTGGTCAAACGTAATGCTGATTTTTTTGGTTCGATGTAATAATCATCCTCCAATATTTTTTTTACGTTATTGTATATTTCCTCTAAAGTTTCCCCAGCAGAATCATCATCATGTTTGAAATAAGAAACAACATCTAAATCATAACTAGCTTTAATCATTGTACCTTTCTTATATGATCCTGCATATCTTATAACTGGTTTCCAATCAAAACTATCAGAAATAATTTTCTCTACCCTGTTTTTCTCTTCCCTCAAAGACTTAATCTCAGGACTTTCGTCATTTAGACTGTCTCTCTTTAAAACTTCACTAAGATATTTTTCTGTATCCATATATTTTTGTGTTTGTTTAATTATTAATTGTTAATGAATATTCAAAATTTGACTTTTTATGCGTATTGTAAATATTAATACTAGGATCCGAATTTTTATTTAATGACATACCACATAATATAGCAACAGGTGCTGGTACTGCAGGAAACAAATCAATTTCCTTGATTCCAGGATAGCTACTTTTTATGTTACTTATACAATTTTGAAATTCTTTTTTAAATTCATACAAGTCTTTTTCTGTCCTTAAAAAGTTGTAATTTGGATTATCACTATTTAATTTCAATTCATATACATCATAGCTTGTCATAATAGTTTTTGGAAGCAAACCCCTATCTATAGGACCAGATAAAGAAAGTAGTAGCGCTACTTTTTTAAAAGCTTTATTTCTTTTAATTGACTTATGATCATATGACGCAAGTGATTTTTCTTCTTTCCATAACCAACTTCCATTATCATGATGTCTTTGAAATACTTTAGTTTTTATTTTATTATTTAATTTTGAACCAAGAAACATTAATAGCGGAATGGGACCTATTCCAAATATAGATATATGTTCATGACCATTTCTATCAAAATCTGAGTAAAATTTTTCCAATTTTTGTTCAATCTCTTTCTTTTTGGAATTCCAATAAAGTTCATCAACTAAAGCAGGTACTGAAGTAAAATCAATTTTTTCTTGTTCAACATCAAATGGGATAAGATTGTCATTCATAAGTGCACTAAACATCTCAAAATTGGAGACTTCTACATTTTCAGTGCCTATGTTGGCTATCATTTTTAAAACTTTCGTTTTTTGTCTGTCTGTAAAACTTGTAGCCAGTTTGATTCTTTCTTCATGTTTTTTTTTAGATTTTAATAAAAAATCTACTGTGTAATATTTTACCAACTTGTCTTTATCTATTTTTTCATGACAACTAGGACAAGCCAATATCAAGTTATCTATCTTATTTGTGTATAGATACTCTTTATCAGCTCTCGGACCTTTCTCTCCAAAAGCATATATATGGGCCATCTCCGACCAATTTATATCTTCACCAATAACAGAGTCTCTTATCACAGATTCATTACACAGTTCACATCTACCAGCAGATTTTGCAAAAAGTAAAATTTTAGTTGAAGGATCTACATACCTAGATTTAGATTTAATTTTAGTTACTTCTTTCAAAAATGTATTTTCACTTTCCATATTTTTTATTATATCTTCATTACATCAACAACTTTACCTTGAACCATAAAGTTATCAAGGTCAACAATATAAATTGGTTTATGTATAGGATTGTTTGAATTAGGTTTTAAAACAATCATTTTATTTTCTTTATTAAATATTTTTATAGTCGCATCATCTCCTATCAAGGCCACTATCTTTTCTCCAATACTTGGAGAACTTTCTTTCTTTACCAATACTAAATCTCCATCGTCTATACCTGAGTTATTCATACTATCACCCATTGCCCTAAGAAAAAAATAATCTCTATAGTCACCTTTTACTTCATATGGTACATACGCTTCAATATTTTCTTCTGCTAATAAAGGCGTACCGCAAGATATACTACCAACAACAGGTATATTAAAAAGTTTCTTTATATTTTTTTTAATTTTAAGACTTCTTGAAAAACCCAAATAACCATTTTTTTTTAAAATATCTGTGTGTCTTTGTACAGAACTTGTATTTTTATAACTCAAAAAATCACGAACTTCTCTCAATGTTGGTGGGGCACCTAGTTTTTCCGTTAATTCTTGTATTGTAGACAAAACCTCTTTTTGTTTAGTTGTTAATTTCATAATAAAAATAATTATTTTTCTTGCGTACATATTACCGCAACACGCGGTAATATGTCAAGTTGTGAATAACTGTACTTTATACTTCATATATTGACAAAATACATATTTTATAGTAAGCTACAAGGTCCCCAAAGGACCGTACGTCTTTGGCGTGCGAAATAAACAAGGAGAATCCCCATGAAAGTCAACATTACCATGTTGACAATAATCTTCACCATCGGAGCCATGTTCGGCTTCTTCATAACGTGGCCATTCATGTCGATCTTCTTCATCAACGTCCACCCGTTGATCCTCATGTTGATCAGCGTGATAGGGAGCGGTCTTGCTCTCACCTTGTTCCCGATGTGCTACATCTGGAGTTCACAACGGCGAGAACAACGACGGCAAACGAAATGAAGAAGTTTGGTACTTCGGTACCCGTTGGAGACAGAGCTACTACAAGCCACCCCCAACGTCATTAGATTTTCATTATCTGAAAGTTTGATGACGGGTGGCTTGTTTTCATTTTATTAAAAATCTCCAAAAGTTCGTAAAACACGAAATCTACCCCGCATAGGAATTTCACAAAAAACCTCACTACTT
>Ga0156631_1073_pt1 | contig 19106 bp, 15 predicted proteins | sample RifOxyC3_FD_110705 | JGI IMG/M metagenome (GOLD analysis project Ga0156631, IMG submission 110705) | Candidatus Magasanikbacteria bacterium RIFOXYC12_FULL_32_21b
AAAACTATAGAACAAACCAGATTCACGAGACAACCAATAAAGTCCTTGAGAATCTTGAGTGTCTTCTACTAAACCAAAGACACTATAAGAATCCAAATTTTGCACTCCTTGATTGGTAGGCATCGCTGAGATTGCTGACCAAGTTTCACCTTTGTTGGCAGTCAGATACATACCGGACGGACCAGAAGTCGTAGGTTGAGCTCCTCCGACATTCAAACAACCAGCACCTGTAAATAATACAACAGACAATATGACGGAAAAATGTAATAATTTCTTTGTCATAAAAAAAATTAAAAATTATTAATAATTAAGGTATTTGTAATAAAATATTTTCAATTAATAAACGTGGGTGGACATTCTTCAACAAATTGCTTTTGGCTTGCTCCAAGCTTCGATAGATATTCAAAAAAGCATTTCTGTTTATACGATTTTCTTTTATCATTAGATGTAACAGCATTTGCCAAATATTCAAAACTTCCAATAAATTATTTCGAGCCTGAATATGATCCGTCTTATCACCAAATAATTCTTCTACAATAGCCAACTTTTCATAGAAGAGTTTGGCAAATAATGTTTCAAAACGTTTTACTTCTTGTTGATGCTTATTATAATAATCTTCATCTGACATTAATTTTACAGTGATTCCCGGTAAACCGCAAGAGTATTTGGCTATATAATCCACTTTTTCTGTTGGTAAATCAACATTAAGTAGTGTTTCTTTGATGTTTTCTTCACCAACTAAGGAAAAATTTATCAACTGACAACGAGAAAGTATCGTTGGTAGAAGTTTTTTTTCATCATCGGTAATCAAAAATATCACTGTCTTTTGACTTGGTTCTTCCAAAGTCTTCAAAAGAGAATTACTAGCAGAGTTGTTCAACAAATCAGCACCATCAATAATTGCCACTTTGTATCCCCCCAAAAAAGCATGATTAGAAAGAAAACTAATCATAGCTCTTACTTGTTCCATATTTATGTCTTTGGCAAGCTTACCAGTTTTTTCCTTGATACTTTGTTGCAAAAGATAAAAATCTGGTGAAGTAAAGATTTTTTCAAAAGACACATTTAGTAGTGAAGCCGCCAAAAATTTTGCTACCGTCAACTTCCCAACATTTTTTGGACCGGAAAAACAGTAGGCATGACTAAAATTATTATTTTCTTTTACTTTTGCAAAAAAACCAATAATGTCTTTATGTCCAATAATTTTTTCCATATGGCACTATAATAGCACGAAAAATACTTTGTAGCAAGGTTAAATTAGATTGCTTAATTTTTAAATGTTAGGTTATAAACAAATAAAATATACAAACAACTATTTACTAACACCCAATACCTAAAACCTAACTTCCCATTCCTCAATAGTCTCTCTCGCACACTTCTCCCAAGAAAAATCTTCTGCCCTTATATATCCCAAAGCTACTTTTTCTTGACGCAAATTTTTGTCTTCCAAAAATATTTGTATCTTGTCAGCAATATCTTGATAATCTGATGAATCAACATAAAGACAGGCCTCTCCACCAACTTCTGGCAAGCTACTGGATTTTGAAGTTACAACCGCCACTCCAGCTGACATAGCTTGAAGTACCGGCAAACCAAAACCTTCATAAAATGAAGGAAAGACAAATACCTGAGCTCCAAACAAAATAACAGGCAAATCACTTTCCTCTACCCAACCTGGCAAAATTATATCCTTTTTATAAACGCTACCATTTATAGCTTTTTCCACTTGAGCAAAACCATGTCCAGGCTTTCCAACCAAAACTAGTTGTAAATTTTCATAGCCTGGTTTTTGTTTTAATATTTCAAAAGCTTTGACAATGCCAAGAGTATTTTTTTTGTATTCAAGTCTCGAAATACTAATTATAAAATTTTCACCAATATTATATTTTTTTAAAATATTATTTTTTTCTTCAGCGGAAAATTTTTGCTTGTACAAATTATTGAAACCATGATAAACCACTTTGATTTTATTTTCATCATAATTTTTGACAGCCAAAGATTTTAGTTCATCTTTGGTAAATTGACTAGGTGTAATAATACGCCAAACTTTCTTTATGGCAAATCGCACAGTTGCAAGAGAATACCATCTTTCAAAGAAATTATAAGACTCTGGAAAACGCAAGGCAGCAATATCATGCACTGTCATGACAGTTTTCTTGGGATGAATAATTGGGCAAACATGAGCAGGCACAAACAAAATATCTGGTTTATGAAATAACATTTCCAGACTAAGTCTGATCTGTGTCCAAAATATTTTGGGAGGCCAGCACAAAACTTTATTTGACCAATTTTTTGGTAATTCAGCCAAATCCCCTTGCAATTTTTCACGCGTATACAAAACTACCTCAATATTTTCGGGAATTATTTTTTGCAAATTTTTTAACAAAAAATAAGAGTACCATTCAACACCAGTCTTTTGTAAATTGTTAGCGCGTGAAGCGTCTATGCCAATTTTCATAAAATAATAATTACCAAGAACCACCACCACCGCCACCAAAACCTCCTCCAGAAAAACCACCACTAGAAAATCCTGAAGAAGCCCCAGAATTTTGGGCAAAACTAGTATTTGCAACCGTACCAAAATTACCAAGTTCATTCACAAAACTTAGAGCAGAAAAAGTAGCTAAATCAGATCCAGAATACCAAGCTGGCTCTTCCATGTAAATTCCTTCAAATTGCTTCGCCCATTCTTTTTCCAAACCAAAGACCATGGCATATGGCAAAAACTTTTCAAAAGTTTGTGGATTTTTTTCTGGAGCATTGTGAAATTTTATTCTTTCCTTTTCAGCCACTCTAATATATTCTTTCAAACCCAAAATATAATTTTTAGCCTTTATACCTTTACGAGTTCTTTTTGACATTACTTGAGCAAACAAAATAATTATTACCCCAGAAACACCAAAGCCTAAAATAGAGAACATTGTAAGTACTGGAAAAGTAAACATTCCCAAACCAATAAAAACCATACCAATAATATTATAATACAATCTCACTTTGTTTGGATTTTTTACAAAGTAAGCATTCTCAGAAACAAAATTATACATTTCTTTCGTAGCTTTTTTGAAATCTGCAAATAATTCATACTTCAAAGTTGATAACTTTACACTATTACCTTTTTTGAAAAAAGCATTCAACAAAATTTTCTGATACTCCTTCAAATTATCATCAGCCTCTTTCAATTTATCCAATTGATAATCAACACTTTTTATCAAAAATTTTTTACTTTCCAGACGATTAATCTTGAAATAACCAGCTATAGCCAAATATATAATTTCAGAACTCACATCTTGTTTATCGACTCTCTCATCCAAAATAGTGCCTACCACTCCCGGTGGCAAATTTTCTGGAGAATCATACTGAGCAATGATAGGATCGTGTAAATTTTCATCACGACCTTTGAAATACCAAAGCAAAATCATCACAATCAAAACAAAAATTGGCAAACCACCAAAAACCACAATAAGTAATATTATACTTAGCCACAAAGGTATCGTTGGCAATGGTTCTTCTACTTTAATATTTACAATATTTTTTGCAAATCCTAATACTACAGACATACCTTGATTTGCCAAAAGATCTTTGGTATGAAAAACAGCACCAGAAATATCTTCGGTACTATTAGCGACAAATTTGAAATCAAAAGAAGTGCAAGTATCTTTACTTCCATAATCACCCGCATAGCAAGTGACTTGACTATCCATAATTGGTGAAGAAGTTGGCAACTCTATTATAGTCTCTACATTTTCAATTGGTACATTCCAACCATTACCTGTCACATTCCAATACAATTCATCATTATTTTCAAAAGAATTGAGAGCTCTTTCCACATCATAATTTATGATATAAGTTTTTCGTCCACTTACCAAAATGTCAGCGTCACCTATTCTAATATTTTTTATTCCACGAATATCACTTACTACGAAATTGACCTTATTATTATTTTCATCAGTCACACTGACATTATCAATATTTATAATATAAGTCTTATCATTGATATTATATTTATAAACAATATCACGATAAATACCATGTTTTTCTAGATTTTCAAAATCATAGTCTATTTTTTCTTCTACATGAAAAGAAGCATCTGAATTTATTTTTATATTACTAACAAAATTATTTATTTTTTCTTCAGCGTGAACTGGCAAGGCAAATAAAAAAACAGATATTGCTACTGCCAAAAAAAGTTTTTTAAACATAGGACAAAAAATTTCAAATTAAACTCAAATGAATAAATGACAAAGATTTAATATTTAAAATTTGAATTTGATTTGACATTTGAGCTTTGAAATTTGTAATTACCCAACTATAAATGAATGAATAATTTTTTATAAAAAAACCAACAACAATTATCTAGTTGTCAGGATAGAACGTTTATAATTATCTAAATTTTCTAGCGCAATACCAGTACCCTTGGCTACACAAAGCAAAGGCTCTTCTGCTACATAGGCAGCCACACCAATAGCTTGGGCAATCAACTCATCTAGATTACGAAGCTGACTTGAGCCTCCAGACATTATCATACCTTTGTCCATGACGTCAGCTGAAAGTTCTGGTGGAGTTTTGTGAAGTACTTCTTTGATAGCTTCAATAAGACCTTCCAAATCATGCTGTAAGGCCTCTGTAGTGTCATCTGAGGTCACTACAATAGTACGAGGAAGACCTGTGACCATATCACGTCCTTTTACTTCCATAGTCAAGGGACTGTCCATATACATAGCTGAACCAATTTCAATTTTTACTTTTTCAGCACTACTATCACCTATCGCTAATCCATATTTACGACGAATAAACTCAGCAATAGATTGATCAAAACGGTTACCACCAATACGCACAGAACCCACAGAGACAATACCACCAAGAGAAATAACTGCAATCTCAGCTGTGCCACCACCAATATCAATAATCATATGTCCAGAAGCTGAACCAATCGGAATATCAGCACCAATCGCAGCTACCACAGGCTCTTTGATAATATAAGCAGCTTTAGCTCCAGCTGCCATAGCTGCATCCACTACAGCACGTCTTTCAGTAGAAGTAATTCCAGCAGGAACAGCTACCATTACTTCAGGACGAAAAATACGCATACCACCAATAGCTTTGTTGATAAAATATCTAAGCATAGCTTCAGTCGTACGATAACTAGCAATCACGCCATCTTTGAGAGGTCGCTCAGCAATAATAGAATCAGGTGTACGCCCAATCATTTCCTTAGCTTCAGCACCGACAGCCAAAACTTTGCGGTCATCTTTAGAAATAGCCACCACCGAAGGTTCATTCACAACAATACCTAATTTAGGTACATAGACGAGTACATTTGTTGTTCCAAGATCAATGCCGACTTTTTTCATAGTATATCTAATTTATCAAAATATTTTTGGCGGATACGAAATACGAAAATTACGAATATACGAACATAGAAAAATTTCGTAATTTCGTACCTTTCGTATTTCGTATCCTATTACAAATCAAAACTTTATTTCAAAATTCAAATCTTCAATCAGAGCAGTCTCAAAATCATAATTTCTGTCACCCCACTTAAGTTCTTCCTCAGCAGGTATAGCTGAGACTATATTAGTCTTATCAAATTCTAGATGTATAGTCAAATCAGTATTATTAGAACCTATTTGTTTTTGTATTGATAAATTATAACTTTTATTTTTCACATTATCAATAATACTGTCTGGCAAACTATATTCAAAACTAATAGTTTTTTTATTACCAGGTTCAATAGAAAAATAAACACCAAACCATTTCTTACCATTTTCTATACCAGTATCTACACCAAAAGTATTATCCTTAGCATCTCTTATCCAAGTCTTGTCCCCTACTTTGGCAGATATTAACTCTGAACCAGTAGGTACATAAACCCTAGTATAACTAAGATAATTTGTGGTACGCCAATCAAAACTACCACTGTGTGTATAAGTTGTACTAGCAATAGCTTTATACTTATTTTTATCAAAAACCAAAGTATAATTCAAATCACGTTTGATTACTCTATCAGTCTTAAGAGCCGCCAAATTAGCGTCTACCCACATTAGATAATCACCGGATGTCTCAGCCATTTGTCCTGACCAATTGTTTTCTTTTAGTATTTTAGCCAAATCAGATGTCAAAGAGTAGATTACTATATTTTTTTCCTTTAGTAAAGTATCTACTAACACTTTATAATTATCTAAATTCGAAAACAAATCATTTTTGAGATGATCCATCAAGGATATAAAGAAGACTTCCATAATATCTTTTCTCTCAGTAAAAGCAATATCTCTGTTTTGATAACCATATTCTACTTCATATTCCAATTTTTCTATCACATTATCCGAAGTAAAATTAATACCATCAATAGTGAAAGGTCCCGTTATCTTCATCAACCCTTCCAATACATCTGTAGTAATACCAATCACTCCTGAAATTTCATTGGCTCCAAGATTATTACCATTTTTATAAAATTCCAAAGTCTTTTCAGAACTAATAACAAAATCAGGTGACCAATTACTATCACGAAAATACCATTTATCCACATTTAGTTTATCCAAAATAATTTGTGGTGCACCAGAACCAGAAGAAGAAGTATTAATATTTTCAGTACCGCCCATTTGCAAAAGATTGGTCTGCCCTTGATTCAATTGCAAAGTAGCATAAGAACCAATAAAACCACCACCAGGACGAAGTTCGGTGTTATTCAAAAATAAAAGTAAATAAGTTTTAGGTTCAGAAAAACCAAGCAAGTCTGGTAAAAAATTTATAATTTCAGCATTGTCTTCACCTACTTGTTTAATAATTTGTTGTTTCACAAAATCTGATTGCAACAATTTGACAGGTGTAAAATTTTTTACAAAGCTATACGCATAAAAGCCCAGCCCAAAAACAACAACAAAAACTATAAACAAAAACCACGGCCATTTTTTTCTTTTGTGTTTGAATTCTAAATTCATAAAAATTAATTGTTATTTTTTTCTAAAATTTTTATTACACCTTCGTTAGCATTTACTTCTACCAAGTCACCATCCTGCAATTTATCAAGCACACCTTTGACACCAACCAAACAAGTCACTCCCATTTCACGACTGACGATGGCGGCATGAGAAAGGATACCACCTTCCTCGGTAATAACGGCTCCAGCTTTTTTCATAAGAGGCACATAATCTGGACTGGTCATAAGACAAAGCAAAATATCACCATCGTTGAATTCTCCAGTACTAATTTTATCAGGATGAATAATTCTGACAATACCTTGTGCTACACCAGGGCTACCTACTTTGCCAGACAAAGTATCGTTTTCAACATTTTCAGTGATAGGACTCCAAACATCATCATACATTTTTCCAAGAACTCTATTCCAATCTATAAACCAAGTACCAAAGTCACTAGATTTCACACTTTCAAAATAACCAGGCAAATATTCACCACCTACAAACTCAACAGCAAATTTTTCTGAAATTGCTTGTCTCAAATTTTCATCTGTCACCCTTATATAAGAAAGCAACTCACGTACATGTTCTTCTGCATTTTCATCCTGTGTTGAAGTCTTCAAAATGTTAGTTGCAAAATCATAAGTAAAATTTACAATATCAAAATTTTCATGAAAACCTTGGGTCAAAATATTGTGACTATCAGCGACCATTTCTCCGATGACACCATGTTTATTGACGACAAAAATGCTCGACCAAATATGATCATTTGGATGTGGCACAAAATCTGCTTGATAATTACCGGCTTCAATATTTTGTTCTGGTAGCCAAGAATGGACAGCATCAGCAATAGTCATACCTCGCATACGCAATTTTGGTAATTCTGGCAAAATAGGAATTAGACGCAAAGCACAATATTCATTTCCACGTTCTGCCAAAAATTTTTCAAATTCTTCACTTCTATTTACTACACCACTAGCTGAAAAACTAGTAGGTTTGTCAAAAGGAAAAGTAATAAACTTCGAAAGTTCATCCATTCTTTCTCTTTTCCAATTATCTTCTTCACGAAAATTTTCAGTTTCTTTATGATTGACATTGGCAAACCACTCAGACAGAGAAATTTGTTTTTGGTACAAACTTGGAAGATCCATAATATAAAATTAATTATTTATTGTTTTTTTTCTAAAATTCTTACTACACCATTATCAGCATCTACTTCAACAAGATCGCCGTCTTTTAAAATTTTGGTGGCATTTTTAGTTCCAACTATACACGGTTTTCCAAGTTCTCTTGCTACTATAGCCGCATGAGATGTAAGTCCACCAAAATCAGTCACAATAGCAGATGATTTGTTCATAGCAAATATAATATCTGGTGTTGTTTGATGAGAAACAAGAACCATCTCATCTTTAAACCCTTCCATCTGATTTTGATGATTTACTACTTTCACAATTCCAACAACTTTTCCAGAACGAGCGCACAAACCCTTTACACTTTCATTAATAACATTTTCTGTTTTTAACAATTTATTTAAACAAATTTTAATTTGTTTAGTTGTGAGTATTTTTTCTTCACCATCAAAATAAAAACCAATATTCAATTTTCTATCTACAGCTATTTTTTTACTAATATTATTAGAAGCTATTTCATTTATAGTATGTTCTACTATTTCTTCATAATTCAACCCCTTAATCCTTGCTATAGAATCTAGTTTATCTTTTAATTGATAAGTTGTATAACCACTTGTTTCAGCTGCCTTAAATCTTACAAAACCAATCAAATCTAAAAGCCATATCAAATATTTTGTTTCATCTGTATATTTTTCTGTAAAATTATTTTCATTATTAACTTTACCCTGTCCCATTTTTTCAATCAAATTGTCTATTGTAAATTTGTTGACAACGAAGTGATGGGTATTTATCCATTCATATTTTTTTAGATGCTCTTTTACCATTGGTATAAATTTTTGTGGTATATCTGTAGATTTTATAAATTTTCTACCAATATTTTTTTCTATTTTAGTTTTTATTTCATACATTTCATCAATTTGTTGAAGCGTCATAGGTTTATTATCTAAGAAACCCTTTGTCAAATTAAAAGCTTTTGGATCACTTTCTTGAACATACTTTTCTATACCTTTAGCTATATTGTTCAATGGCATCCATACTCCAGTAAGTCTTTTATAACTTTCCAAAAAATCAACCACATTTTTTATATTCTTACTTTTCTCAGTTATTTCGGCTATCGCTTTTTCTACTAGATCATAAATATTCTTAAAGAATAATTTATTTTTATTTTTAGCAGCTTCATACGATTCATCCACAAAAATTTCTGAATCATGTTCAGAAAGAAAAAAATCACCATTAAGATAAAGTATTTTTTTATCTAATTTTTCCTTAAAAAATTCCTGAGCATACACACCATAATCAAGCCAAGTTTCAGCAGCCAAAGCAGGCTCAATCCATTTACCAAGATGAACCCATTTAGTATTTAAAATTTCTTCTGTTACATCTTTTGAAATTTTCTTCAATAAAGTCGTAATCGGTCTACTTTGCGTAATAAAAAATTCACCATTTTCAAAAGCCCATTCAATGTCACAAGGAAAACCATAATGTTTTTCTATTTGAACAATGACTTTTGATAATTCAATAATTTCTTTTTCTGATAAAACTTGATCTTTTCCTCTATCACCCAAATCTTGCCACTCATTACCACCATTTTCTTGGCGAAATAAAGCTCTGCCTTGTTCACTTACATTTACATCTATTATTAACAAATCTTTTTTATTTACCACATAGCTATCTGGTGTGACACTTCCAGAGACAATCGCTTCACCAAGACCAAAACCAGCTTCGATGATGAGCTGATTTTCATCTTGTGTGACAGGGTGAACAGAAAAGGCAATACCACTTTTTTCACTATTGACCATCTTTTGAACAACGACAGCGACTAAAATATGATCTTCTGCGTTTGTCTGAGTTTTTCCGCGTTCCAAAAGCTCAAAACGATAAAAGATAGCTCGTGGGGTAAAAAGTGAAGCCCAACATTTCTGCACATTTTCAAGCAAATTTTCTTCTTTAATATTCAAAAAAGTATCGAGTTGACCAGCCCAAGCAGCCGAGGCAGAATCTTCTGAAGTAGCCGAAGAACGCACAGCGACAAATTTGCTACCAAGTTTTTGATAATTTTCCAAAATTTCGCTAGCAATATCACTTGGCATGTCTGCAGACAAAATAAGTGCTTGGATTTTTTCTGAAGCATTTTCTATAGTGTGCATTTCTGCTGTTTTTACTTTGCTTAAGATAGAATCAATTTCTACATTCAAATCAGTCTCGGCCAAAAATCTTTCAAAAGCACAAGACAAAATTACAAATCCAGGTGGTACCGACATACCAACTTGCGTCATTTCACCAAGAGAAGCACCTTTGCCACCAGCAATAGATACATCGCTTGAATTTAAATTTTGAAAATCTTTGATATAAATCATATTATTTTCTCTTCTTCTGTGAAACATTAAAACCTAAATATTTTCCAAACATCAGACGTGTTACAGCGTCAATTGCTGGAATAGCTGACAAAAATATCATAGAAAAAGGTAACAACACCCATTGCAAAAGCATGACAATATAAAGATGTTTCGGTTGTTTTGTCTTTGGTCTAGGCAAAAGTGGTAGACTAAAAACAGCTGACAAAATCAAACCAATCATAGATAAAGACATCAACTTTTCAAGCATGTGTGGAGCATTTAGGAACAAAGCACTTTGTCTAATTTCCTCATCAGCCAACCACAAAGGCAGACGACCCAAAATAGTAATAATAATAGCAGCCAAAGACCAAGACCACTTACCTTCCCACTCTACAAAAACCCATTTTATTTTTTTCCAAAGAGGTATGGCTTTATTTTTTTTGAATTCCCAAATCAAATATGGAACATGCTCCACACCCCAAGCCCAACGACGTTGTTGTTTATACAAATTCGACATACTTTTCCACCAATTGTCATCGCGTACAGTATCCATCGAAACAGGAATATACATAGGTGTCACCCTATAATCACCATCATGTGCAATCAGACATTGATAAAAAATTCTTGAATCTTCACTAACAATTCTCTTTTCATGAAATCCAGCTTTGACAAGTGCCTCAAAACTCAAAGAATGTGAGGAAAATGTAACAAGAGCATCCTGACGAGCCAAAGAAGTCATCATCCAAAAAGTAGTACCAAAAGCCATAATACGCAATATAGCCGGTGATTCCCACATATTATTATTGTAAAGTGCAACTGGTTGGAAAGATGTTCTGGTAGGATTTTCAACAGTACAATATAAATAAGTTAAATAGGCAAAATATTGTTCATGACAAATAGTATCAATATCAAAAACAGTTACAACCACATCTTCATATTTCCAATCCTGTCTGTCTACATATTCTTTTACTAACCTCTCAGAATAATTCAAATTAGAACCTTTACCAGGTGTTTCATTTGATAAATCAGCAGGATGTAAAGTAAAAATAATATGATTAAAAGCATGATCAAAATGTGTTTTTACTTTTTCAAAAATATCTTCACAATGTTCTTTTTTGCGAGCTTCACCAGCAATGACTATCGTAAATTTATTTTTGTTATAGACAGCTTTTTCCAAACTTTGCAAAGCATCATAGACAACTTCCCATTCTTCATTATAAAGTGTCAAAAAAACTAAATGACGTTTTTCAAGATAATTTGGTATTTCATGATGCAAAGCATCTTTCCAATCTACTTTTCTAATTTTGTGAAAACGCCACCAAGCCACCAAAAGATAAAAAACAAAATTAGCTACTTTCAAAACCCAATAAACATCAAAAACAATAATAAAATAAATCATCCACAAAGGTTTGAAAATAGAAAAAACAATGCCTAAAATAAGTGTCAACCAAATAGACAGCCCTGGTAATATTTCATAAAATCTATATTTTTGGTAGTCTGTGAACATAGTAATTACTTCATCTCGAACCGCCGAAGGACGGAGAGAGATCTGTAGACACTGATTATTTTTGGTTAAATAAAAACTTTTTAAAAAAGCTAAAATAAAATATAAATGATTTTCTTAAATAACTTTTAGAATCAATTAACAATTTATTAAATAAAAACATTAAGTTTTAAGAAACCTGCCTGCCGGCAGGCAGGGATCCCTCGTCGCGCTTCGCTGACTTCAGGATTTTTTGGCCACACCTATATTCGGCTCTCCACTATAAGTCGCTGAAATATATTGCCCTTTTTCTTGTTCTAATAACTTAGGAATCAAACTTTGAACATCAACTATTTCCTCTACCTTTATAGCCAACAAAGGAATTTGTAAAACAAAAGCAAAAGTATTGGCAACCACACAGGCAATCCTAGTACTGGTAAATGAGCCTGTACCCACTACTACCATTATACCTTTGATATTTTCTTTCTCAAAATTATTTTCAGTCAACAAATTATCTATACACAAAAGCAACTCACGATTTTGTCCTTCATAATTTTTTTCCACAATTTTTTTTTCATCAAAAAGAGCCAAGTGAATTTGGTCTTTTTCTGACATGTCAATAAGTAAAAAGTTCATAAAGTTAAAAAGATACAAAATACGAAATTTACTAAATTACGAAAAAATTTTAAATTAAGTGTTAATTTGTTGAAAGAAATTACTATTAGAAATGATAGAACTTTGTGTTCGTACTTTCGTACTTTTCGTATTTCGTATCCTATACACCTAACTTATTAATAACTTTCAAATTATCAGCCTCAAATAAAGCATACAAAAATTTATCCATAACATAACGTCTATCAAAAAATTCTTCTTCTGTCATCACAGTATAACGAATATTGAAACCAAAATCCTTTTCATAATCTTCCACAATTTTTGCCAAAACTCTTGGTTTTATTTTGCCAACAACCAGTAAATCAGTCGGCGCTTTTTTGTCATTGGTAAATTCACCAGATAATACCAACAATTGGGTATCAGCCATTTTATCCTCAAACTCCTTAATAAACTCTTTCTGTCCAACTACTTTATCTTTTATAAGTAAAGCCTGAAGTTCTGAATATATTATTGACTCAGGATTTAGTTCATAATATTTACGTAATTTTTCACCAACCTCTAGTTCATTTGTATTATCCTTTTCTTTTACTTCCTTTTCTCGAACGATATCCATCGACACAAGTATTTCTAGTTCTCGACGTACAGCATTGATTTGGACACCTACTACCCTAGATAATTCACGTACAAAAAAAGCTTTATCACTTTCGGTATAAAATATTCTAAGTAATTTTAATCTGGTCTTTGAACCAAAAAGTTGTTCAAGCATATTTTTTATTTATAATAATTTTAAACTAATATATAGAATAACAAACTAACCCACAAATGTCCAAATAAAAAACTGGTAATTAATTTGTGAATATAGTATAATAATTAATGCCAATAAAGTCAAAGGCTTTGTTCAAAAAGCCTAATTAATAAGCCTTTATTCATTTATGAAAAATGGACTAGAAATTCAGGAGTTTTTTGTTGAAGGTAGTAATCAAAGGGCGTCACATGTCCTACTTCATATCGCAGAACCCATTACCCAAACTGAAAAGGACAAGGGCTATTTTTTTGCAATTATAGAAGTAAGTGGTAGCTATTCAGAGCAAATAAGCCAATTACAACAAATAGTCGATGATATAGAAATCAAATACTACGATGAAGAAAATACTAATATTGATAATTATTTTGAAAGTGTCTTACAAGAAATAAACCAACAAAGCCATAATATACTACAATACAAAGATAGCACGGTTTCTGCACTAGTTGGTATAATTCAAAAAAGACACTTGATACTAGCCTATCATGGTTCACCAAATGCTTACTTATTTTTTGCAGGTAAAGAAGGATTACGCAGTACTGAAATAATAGATCGAGAAGAAACAGAAAACACTGGGCAACTTTTTTCTTCTGTAGTAGAAGGTGACATGAAAGATGATGACTACTTATATGTAGCTACACCTAGTGTAACAGGCCATTTCTCACCCGATAGAGTACGCAAGATAATCCAAAATCGTGCTACCAAACAAGGAGCAATGCACATACAAAAAGTTTTGGAAAATTTACAAGACGAAAAATCATTTGGTGGTATTGTTTTTCATACCCCAAAAACACAACTTGAAGTAAAGCGCTATCGCAACACCCAAGCTGATGATATTGGTTCTCAAGAGTCTATGGATGACTTACTAAATACTACTAGGAATACAGCTGATACACTGTCACCTTCTCTACTAAAAAATATAAAAGACAAAATAAACTCGTCATTTAGAAAAAATAAAGATAATACAAATTTAGACAAAAAAATTATCAAAAAAACCAGTCGAGGTGTAACTACTCATGGTAATATTGAAACCAACTTTCGAAATAACAAAAAAGATAAAAACCAAAAACTATCAGAAAAACTTTTGGTACTAATTGGCAAAGTATTAGTATTTATTTTTACTGGAATATTTTTTGTATTCAAAAAAGTATTAACTACGATACTAAGCTGGATTAGTAATATTTTTTACTTAATTACCAATAAATCAGGTAAACGAACTATTATAGCAGATAGATTTATTACGGCCCTAAATGAAAGAAGAGAAAGAGTCAGAAATGTAAGCATGATAAGCAAAATACTTTTTATAGCTCTTATATTACTGGCAGTAATTTTCTTGAGTAGCATTGTTTATATAAAAATAAAAGAAAACAAAGAAGCAAAAATAGCTCAATATGAAAACATGCTCCAAACCATAAATGACAAAAAAGATGATGCTGAAGCAAAATTACTTTATGGTGAAGATAGCAAAGCTTTGGAAATACTTGATGAAGCCAAATTAATGATAAATAATCTATCACAAAATACTGACGAAGAAAAAACAAAATATAATGAACTAATTACTTCTATAAACGAAATACTAAACAAACTACAAAAAATGAACAATGTAGAAACTGAAATAATTGCTGATTTCAATAATAGTAAACCAAGTGATCCACTTCAAAAAATAATTAACATAGGTGATGATATTTTTGCTTATTCCGAAAAAGACAAAAATATGTACAAAGTCAATATTATATCAAAAGATATTGAAACAAAAAATCATGAAAATCAAACAAATCTTCAAACAGCTACGACACCAAAAGAAGAAGACAAAATAATATTTTTGAGCAAAGACAATAGCGTATTTGAATATACCAAACTTACAGGATCTTTATCAAAAAAAGATATTGGATTCCCTAGTGATAATGCTAATATTACGAATATTGCAATTTACAATAGAAAACTTTATTCTCTAAGTCCTAGTACTGAGCAAATATACAAACATAGTCAAACACAAACAGGCTATGACAGAGGCACTGCTTGGATAACACAAAAGTCCAGTTCTTTATCCAAAGCTATTTCTATAGCGATAGATGGAGATGTCTTTGTACTAACCTCTGATGCAAAAATTTTACATTTCTATGGTGGACAAGAAAAAGCCTTTGAAATTCAAGGTGTCCATCCTGAACTAAAAAACCCTACCGAAATTTGGACTTATGCTGATTCTGATTATCTATATCTTCTTGATCCAGAAAACAAACGTATAGTGCTATTAGACAAAGATGGCAACTTCATCGAACAATTCACCTCTAGTGAATGGAAAAAACCAAACAATATGCTAGTAGATGAAGACAACAAAGTAGTATATGTGCTAGATGATAATAAAATATATAAGTTTTCGACAAAATAGAAAATAATTTAGAAATTAAAAAAAGAGACGTTTCCATAAGGAGTACGTCTCTTTAATTTTTATAAACTCAAAAAAATTTATTTTAGAGTTACAGTAGCTCCAGCTTCTTCTAATTGTTTTTTCAATTCTTCAGCTTCAGCTTTTTTGATGTTTTCTTTGATTGCTTTTGGAGCTCCGTCTACCAATGCTTTAGCATCAGCTAGACCAAGACCTGTAGCATTTTTTACAGCTTTGATAACGTTGATTTTGTTGTCACCAACAGCTGTAAGTTCTACTGTGAATTCAGTTTTTTCTTCAGCAGCAGGTGCAGCAGCTCCAGGAGCAGCCATCATCATTGCAGGTGCAGCAGCACTAACTCCGAATTTTTCTTCAAGAACTTTTACAAGTTCAGCAAGATCTAATACAGACATTTTTTCTACCATCTCTACAAGAGATTTGAATTTTTCTGGGACAACTACGTCCTTTTTTTCTTCTGACATAAATTTATTTATTATTAATATTATTATATTTTAGCTTCTTTGATAGCGTTCATTACGGTGACTAAACCACGTAAGTTACCAGCTAGGACATTTACAAATCCTGAGACTGGAGCATTCAAAGTACCAACCAATTGACCAAGCAATTGTTGTTTGTTTGGTAATTTTGAAAGTTCTTTTACTTTTTCACCAGAGATGAAATTACCTTCCAAGATACCTCCAAACAAAGTTACCATTTCATGTTTTTTTGCAAATTCAGCTACAATTTGTGCAGGAGCTACTTCATCTTCCTTACCTAGGAAAACAGCGACACTACCTTCAAATTGTTTTGTATCAACGTCTAAGCCAGAATCTTTCAAAGCACGTTTTAATAATGTCTTTTTGGTAGCATAAACAGCGATGTTTTGCTCACGACATTTGTTACGTAATTCTTCTGATTCAGATACTTTTAGACCTTGATAGTTTGCAAAGACAGCTGACAAAGAACTTTTCAAATCATTTGATAAATTCCCGATAGCTTGTTCTTTTTCTATTCTTGTTTTTGCCATACAATCTAATTCTTTTTTATTGTATTTTCAAAAAGAAAATTGACAATAAAAAAAGTGGTTTAAAAACCACAGAACATTTTAGGAAATCGACCCTTTTACTACATTTATTAAAAAGTGTAAAATTTTTCCCTCGGCAGGATGTTTAAGTCATTTCTGACGCCTGCTGTCTATGGTGCTGATATAGTACAATAAGTCTACCAATTTGTCAAGTGTAAATATAAACAACAAAAAAACTCCAATTTCTTGGAATTTGTCAATTGTTAACTGTCAAAAGTTAACAGTCAAAATTGTAGCGCCACGGGGAATCGAACCCCGATTACCAGGATGAAAACCTGATGTCCTAACCATTAGACGATGGCGCCATATAAGTTGTCCAACTAAAGACGAAAAAATTATACACAAAAAGATATTAATTGTCAATATTTTTGTGTGAATACATCAAAGGCTTGAAAAGCCTGAAATGCCAGAAAGGCCTAAAAGGCAAAACAAAATTGCTCTTAAATTTTTTCAACTAAGCTGAGCAAGAAAATAAAAAGTCTGGACTTTTCGCATTTTTTTTGTTAAAATGTTTAAAATAACAAATACAAAAAGCTTTTTAAGCCTTTCAAGCCTTTTATGAAAATCCTCGGAATCGAAAGCTCCTGTGACGACACATCTGTTTGTCTCATGGATATCACAGATGAAAAAATAGAAATACTAGCCGAAAAAACAGCTAGTCAAATTAACATACACAAAAAATATGGTGGTGTGATTCCTGAAATTGCCGGACGCAAACACGCTGAAATAATTACTCCTGTGGTTGAGGAAATAATGAAAGACTTTGAAAAGCCGGACGCTATTGCGGTTACGGCGGGGCCTGGTCTTATTACAGGACTGATTGTAGGCGTCGAAACTGCCAAAACTCTGTCTTACCTATGGAATATCCCAATTGTGGCAGTAAACCACATAGACGGGCATATAAACAGCGTGAAGCTACATCTAGAAGCCGATAGCACCAACCAAAAGCTCGACTTCCCTATTCTATCTTTAGTCGTCTCTGGTGGACACACTGAACTTATTTTGTCTAGAGAAAAAGGCCACTATGAAAAAATCGGTGGAACTCGTGATGATGCGGCTGGCGAAGCTTTTGACAAGATTGCCAAAATTGTTGGACTTGAATATCCAGGTGGACCAAAAATTTCCAAGCATGCCAAAGATGGTAATCCAAAAGCTATCAAATTCCCTCGCCCCATGATGGATAGTGATGACTATGATATGAGTTTTTCCGGTCTCAAGACTGCGGCTCTTTATTGGCTCCAAGATAATGCCACAAAAAATGAAAATAACACTTTCAAACTAGAGCCTCAAATATTGAATGATTTTTGTGCTAGCTTCGAACAAGCCATTGTCGATGTCTTAGTTGAAAAGACTTTTCGAGCAATAAAACAATACAAACCAAAAAATGTCTTACTAGTCGGGGGAGTTTCTGCCAATGCCAAACTTCGTGAAACTTTGAAAAATACTATTGAACACATTTCTGGTACAGACTTTCATCTTTCAGCTCTAAAATATTCTATGGACAATGCTGCGATGATTGCGGCTGCTGGTTACAACAAGGCACGCGAAGGTAAATTTACCGACTGGCGAGATGTGCAAGCTGATCCAAATTGGAAAGTTTATAATAAAAAATAATAAATATGGGAATAAAAGTAGAATACAATCCAGATCTAGCACTCAGAAATATTTCTGAATTCAAAAATGGAAACAGAAAAGAAGAAGAATGTTTTCCAGAAAACATTGAAGCTGAAAAAGAATATATATTTTTGAAAAAAGACCAAAGAAACTATTGGCTATTTGGTGAAATTCCTTTACTTGAAACAAAAGGTAATAGTATTTTGTCTCGCCCACGCGCTAGTATAATCATCCTTGAAGCTACTCACTTTCTAATAGATAATGAAATTTACACCAAAGGAAGATACAAAGTGATAGAAGTTTTCAAAGATGACGATGTTCATTTTGAAGGCTTCGACCGAGTTGGTGCCAAAACTTTTTAATCTAAAAAACGCTTACACAGCGTTTTTTGTTTTTTACAAATGTATTTTATTATGATAGAATTCAAAATAATATAACCTCTAAAAATGGAATGACAAGCGCCAGCTTGTCACGTGTTCAACAGGATAAGCTGGCGTTTATCATTCCTTACACCATCATTTCTAAAAATATATTTTCAAATATGAAAAAACAAATTATCGCAATTTTAACCATTTCTCTTTTTTTGACAGGCTGTACCCAAAATACAATTATTCCTCAAAAAACAGAAGTCGGAATTTATCACGAAATTGAAACAACTCTGACAAGTGAGATTGTTGACGATATTGTAAACTTTTCAACTTTAGTTCCCCAAGAAATAACCAAACTCCAAAAAAATGGGCAAGAT
>Ga0156631_1108_pt1 | contig 7622 bp, 5 predicted proteins | sample RifOxyC3_FD_110705 | JGI IMG/M metagenome (GOLD analysis project Ga0156631, IMG submission 110705) | Candidatus Magasanikbacteria bacterium RIFOXYC12_FULL_32_21b
AAATAAACATACAAAATAGAAATAAATCCAGCCTGAACCATCATGTAGATAGCTTGCAACCACCAAATTTTGAAATATTTATTGAACATAATTCATTTATGAATATAAAATTTGTTAAAACAAAACCCTCTCTATTTCCCCCTACAAACGGTAGTGCGCACCTTTTTAAGATAAAATAGAAACGTCATTTCGAGCGGAGTGAACGAGGGACGAGTGAACGAAGTCGAGAAATCCCCTTAAATTACTGAAAAAAATAAACAGCAAGGGGATCCCTCGACTCCTTTCAGTCGCTCGGGATGACGCTTAAATGTTCAAGAAAAAGGTTCGACACTCGACCTATGGCAAATCTTCGCAAGGTTGTGCGTAATTTTCTTGATTTTGATTAAAATTACTGTACACTACCGCTCGTAGGGGAGGTCAGGAGGGGTTCGTCTTTATGTAACTATAAATTCTCAATTTTTTCACGAACTATTTTTCTGTCATCCCAAGGAATCATTTTACCACCCGCAACACACATGCCTTGTTCGCTTCCTTTACCAGTGATTAAAATTAAATCCCCTGTTTCTGCCATTTCAACAGCTTTTCCAATAGCTTCTTTTCTATCCAAAATTTTGAAAACATTTTTGTCCAATTCTTTTCCTTGTTTAGTAACAGCACTAGCGACGTCATCAATAATTTCTATTGGATCATCTTCATAAGGATCCTCATCTGTAACAATACAAATATCTGCTTTTTGACCAATCATTTCACCAAGTTTGAAACGTCTATCTCTATCACGTCCCCCACCAGTTGAACCAAAGACATGGATTATTCTCCCAATAGGTTTGAGTAATTCTACAACTTTATAAAGTTTTTCCATAGCCACAGGTTCAAAGGCATAATCGACAATAGCTTGAAAACCTTTTTCTTCGGCTTCATCAATAAATTCTATTCTACCGGGAATTGGTTTCAAATTGGCTACTGCTTTTTGTAACACTTCCCAATCCAAAAGCCAGGCTCTAGCAATACGTAAAGCAAGAACAATATTCATGACATTATGTTCACCATAAAGAGGTGCTTGAAATTGTTTATCCTCAAAAGAAAAGTGTAATCCATCTTCTCTAACTTCTACGTTTTTTATTTCGTCACCAAAAGTCATTTTTTGATTGAAATCAAATTGTAAAAATTCATCTTTGTATTCTGATTTAGCATTTACAATAGCGGTTTTGGGAATTCTACCTTTGGTATTGCTATGTTCACCTATCAAAGTATTTTCCAAAATTTTAACTTTGCATTTTGAAACATATTCAAAAATATCCAATTTTGCTTGTTTATACGCCTCAAAAGAACCATGCGAATCAATATGTTCTGGATAAAGATTAGTCAAAGCCATCATGTCATAATTGATAAAACTATGACGATATTGAACACGTCCTTCAGAAGTTGTCTCAACAATAGCGACATCACATTTCTTATCTACCATTTCACGTAAATATTTTTGAATTTGCATCTTCCCTAGCATTGTCATTTTTTGATCATTCAATTTTTCTTCACCAGCCACATAAAAATCTATAGTAGAAAGTGAACCAACACTCATACCTGCACTTTCCAAAATTTGTCGCAATAAATAAGCAGTGGTAGATTTACCACTTGTGCCAGTAATGCCAATAACCATCAATTCTTCACTTGGATGTTTATATTTAACAGATCCGTACCAAGCAAAAAATAGATGACGTAGGTTTAGTAATCTTTTTGGTATCAATTTTTTAAGCAAATTTTTCATAAAAATAATCTTATACACAGTTATCTTTTGTTATTCAAAAAAAACATGTTACATTAAATATATCTGGACTGACCCTCCTTGGGTCACTAACCTAATACAAGGCTAGTAGGAGGCCCGGACACAGTGCAGAGAAAGTACGACTTGCCCGTTGAGTCAAACTCGACAAAGGAGGTGGAGGGCAAGTTAGGTTCCCATACCTGGCGTTATATCGACGTCGGAACCGAAAGGATCAAAGTTTACGGGAAGGCTTTGATCTTGATGTTACTTTCTCTGCGCTTCCCCTTCCCCATCTTAACCTTCAAAAATCAATACCACTCACTCTACAAAAAACTTGTAGATTTTTTAATTTAAATTATTTGGATTCATTCAAACTAAGTTCATAAACTACTTTTTCAATCTTCTGAGCAGCCATTTTTGCTTGGTCAAACTTGTTACGCAAATAACTTGTCAAATTGAATTCAATAAGTTCACCTGTGATTTCCTGAGCCATATTAGCACATTTTTTCACTTTGTCCATATCTTTTTCAGTAGCCGACTTAATAGCATAGCGATAAAGTTCGCCCGGTACATCACAAAGTCCACCTACATAACTTTTTTCAGGAACATCCATATCAGTAATTTTGGTCAATTTTCCAGTAGTCAAAAATTGATAAAAAAGGCTCGCTTCTACATATTCTTCAAGACCAGCTTTAAAAGAACCTTCTTCTGTAACTTCACTATATTTGGCATACTTTTTTAATAATGAACTAAGCAAGTTTTTACTATTAGCCAATTTTTCTTCTGCTTCCTTCATATTATCCCTGTGCATGGCAAAAATAGCCCTTTTGGCGTTGTGTAAAGCATCATCTGATGATTTTATTACTTCTCGTCTTACTTCAGCGTATTGAAGCAAATTCTTCTTGATACTATTCAAATATTTTTTGTCTAACATACAACATTTTAAATTAAAATTAATAAATATAAATCAAACTTGTCTTTCCTGTTTATTATATAAAAATAATCCTTTAAATAACTCTATAATTAAAACATTGAGTAAACCAAATATAATAAGAATAAACCAGGTCTTTGCCTCTAATGATACGGTCTGTAGCAATATTTGTAAAGGTGAAAAGTAAACTGCCATAAGTAACAAAAAAATCCCCAAAACAATAGCCGAAGTAAGATACTTATTGTCAAAAAAATTTATTTTCCACAAAGGTTTCTTTAGACTACGTATGGAATAAATATAAATAAGAGAATAAACACCCAAACCAGCAAAAACTACAGTACGTACATAATCTATGTGGTAACCAAGTTTAAAATAATATAGAAATAATGAAAAAAGTATCAAACTAGACACAGTAGAAATAAGTAATATCATCGACAAAATTTTTTTATCTATAATATTTTCACTTCTTTTCTTTGGTTTTTCAAGCATGACATTGTCTATCTTTTTGTCAAAAGCCAAAGCCATATTTGGGAAAGACTCCGAAATAAAATTTATCCAAAGTATTTGTACAGGTAACAGCGCCAAAGGCATACCAGCAATAATACTACCACTAATTAAAACCATCTCAGTAAAACTACCAGCCAAAAGATAAAGTATAACTTTCTTGATATTTTTATAAATATACCTACCTTCTTCCACCGCAGCCACGATAGTCGCAAAATTATCGTCAGTCAAAACTAGGTCAGCAATATCTTTGGCAACATCACTGCCAGAACCTAGAGCAATACCAATGTTAGCGCCTTTGAGAGCTGGGGCATCATTTACTCCATCTCCAGTCATCGCCACAACTTCACCTTTTCTTTGCAAGACTTCTACAATACGAATCTTGTGCTTAGGATCCACCCGCGCAAAAATATATAATTGGTCTATTCTTTTACTTAACTCTATATCTGATATTTTTTCCAACTCTTCTCCCGTCATAATATTTTCTTTTTCACAAGCAATACCAAGTTCATGTCCAATAAATTGAGCCGTCTTATGATTGTCGCCTGTAATCATAATAGTCCTAATACCAGCTTGTTTGGCTTGCAAAATAGTTTCTTTAGCCTCAGCACGCAAAGGATCAGACAAAGCTACAATTCCGAGGAAAACCAACTTATCCAAATTTTTATCATCAATTTCCGTCACCTCTTTATCCATATCTTTGGTAGCCAAAGCCAAAACACGCAAACCTTTTTCGGCCAAAATACGTTCTTGCTTAATAAACCAATCCTTGATTTTTTTATCCAATTTTTTTATTTTACCATTAGTCTGATAAAAAGAACTTTTTGCAAAAACACTTTCAAAAGAACCTTTGATATACAAACTATTTTTTTTCTGTCCATCTTGATGCAAACTAGCCATAAACTTGTTGCGACTATCAAAAGGTATTTCAGCAATTCGCTTGAATTTATTTTCCAAAATTGTTTTATCAAGTCCTATACTTAAACCAGCAATCAAAAAAGCTGAATCAGTAGTGTCTCCCACAAAATTCCAATCTTCTTTTTGGCTTTGGGGATTTTGCAAAAACGAATCATTACAAAGTATCCCCACTTGCATTATAGACCTTTCATCAATTTTATTTTTGTCTGAAATATCTATCAGATTTATTTCACCATCATCAAATTCATTGTTGGATGTAATTAGATGTGACAAAAGCATCCGACCTTCAGTAAGAGTACCTGTTTTATCTGTACAAATAACGCTCACCGAACCCAATGTCTCAGCCGAAATAAGCTTGCGTACCAAAGCTCGACGTTTCAAAATGTGTTGCATACCCAAAGCCAAAATTACAGTCAAAGAAATTGCCAAGCCTTCAGGTATAGCTGCCACAGCTACGGCTACCGCAGTTTTAAATATTTGCAACAAATCATAACCAACGGAATTTCGGATAAAACCCAAAGAAAAAATAAAAATAGAAACAAAAATCACAATTATACCAATAAAACGACTAATCTTTTTTAATTGATTTTGCAAAGGTGTTTCTTCTTGAGAAGTTTCTTTTACCAAAGTTGCAATTTTACCTATTTCCGTATTTTGTCCAATATCTGTCACTACGCCATAGGCATTACCCACCACAACAGTAGTACCAGCATATAGCATATTATTTCTATTGGCCAAAACTGTTTCAGCTGAAATCTTTTTGGTATTTTTTTCTACTGGCACAGATTCTCCTGTCAAAGGGGCTTCATTTACCTGCAAATTATTACAATAAAAAATTCTAGCATCTGCCTGAATTTTTGAGCCAGCTTCAAGCAAAATGACATCACCAACGACTAGCTGTGCAACTGGGATCACATTTTTTTTGCCATCACGCAAAACCAAACAACTATACTTTACAAAATTTTGCAATTTTTCTAAGGCCACATCCGCTTTGTACTCTTGCACAAAACCAATAAAAACATTGGTAAACACTGTAAAAAAAATAACAATAGCATCCGTGTATTCAGCCAAAACAAGACTGACAAAACCAGCAAAAGCCAAAATTAAAATCAATGGACTCTTCCACTGATTTACAAATATTTTGAGTCTTGTCATCTTCACTTTGGCACTTGGCAATACATTGGCGCCATTAGCTTTCAACCTAGCATCTGCTTCAATTGAGGATAACCCAGCTTCTGAGGATTGCAATTTGACAAAAACATGTGATATACTGTCTGCGTGATATTTTTCCATAAACACAATATAAGTCTTGACTTTTTTATAGAATTATTATATCATAATAACCATAAATTTCAATCAAATAAATATAGACGATCCTGTACCCGCCGATTGGGCGGGTGGTAGAGCAGTAACATTTTCACAATTCAATATAATATATGGTCCGGTAGCTCAGCTGGTAGAGCAGTAGCCTTTTAAGCTAACGGTCGTGGGTTCGAACCCCACCCGGATCACTAAAACAACTTATATACTAAGTTGTTTTTGTTTTTTAGCAAAAATAACACAGCTGGTAGTCCAAACTAGTCGAGACACCAGGATCACAAAAAAACATCCTTATCAAAAGGATGTTTCTTATTAATATAATATTCTTACCTATTTCTACCCTTACCCATTCCTGCACCACCTCTTTCAATCTCTGCACCCACGATAGAATCATAGTCACTTTTAGAAAGATACTGAGGCACGTAATCTTGCCCAGTCAAATTTTTGAAATTTTTAGTAAAAGCACGTAAATGATTACGAGAACCTTTCATCAAATTTTCATAAACTAAAATAATATCTTGATTGTCTGTTTGAGCAATTCTTTCTTGTAAATCCAAAATATCTATTTCCTCAATAGCAGCTCCTACTTCCAGAGAATCCTTTATTGTTTTAGTTCCTTTGTTTAGAAGTTCTACATAAAGTTTTTTCAAATCAGCATTTTCAAACTCACCCGCGACTTTGTTCAAAGAAGGATCTGGTAAACCGTAACGCTCTACCAAATTTCTTACAGCTTCGGTATGATTCTGTTCACTTTTGGCAATATTGTCAAAAGTTACTTGAGAAAATCTTTGAAATAAGACAGTATAAGCATCATAAGCCAACTTTTCTTCTTCCAGCATATAGACAAGACCTGCTTTTTCAACATCACTCAAATCACTCTTACCTACAAGTTGCAAAGATTCATCTAAATTTTTTTTATTAAAAGTAGTTGTACCTTTTTCATCTACCATAATAATGTTTGGTAATTCCAAATTACTTACATCTTCAGATATTTTTTTATTCTTAAATGCCAAAAAATAATAAATAGCAGCAATAACAAAAAGTAAAGTAACAACAGTAATAATAACAATTGATTTTGTTTTATTCATATTAAAAATTAATTAACTAAATTATCTAACTTTGGTATATTGACCAATAAAATTAATAAAGAAAAAACTCCAAAAGGTAAATAAATATGCATTTTTTCTGCACCTATAATAGCTAAACAAAAACCAAATGAAGCAATAGCTTCTGCAAACATAATCTTTACCAAAAAATAAGGATAGTAAAGTTGTAAAATTTTACCTTCATTCAATGTTTCACTTTGTTTTTGCATATTCAATTTTATTTTGAAAAATCTATCTACTACAAAAACAGAAATAACAGCCGCTAGTATGGAAAGCACATAAAATGTATTATTCAAAATAACTAAATCCACAACTTGACCTTGAACTTCACTATTACCCAGAGTATAAACAACAATTCCATAAATAAAGACAGACATAACAAACATCCCCCACATTAGCCAAAACATAAATTTACGATTTGAAGGTTCTTCATTTTCCATAAAAAAATTAATTATTTATGCAAATATTTTAACACAAAAAAGAAAAACACACCAATTTTCAGTTAGTGTGTTTTTCGAAACGAATGAATAAAATGAATAAAAGGTTTTACTTAATTTTGTGTTGTAGTGTTTTTTTCCATATGTCTAGCACCTCTCATCATACCAGCTTTGTTTTCTGGATTAAAAGGTCTTACTAAGTCCAAATCTTCTCTAATTATTTCAGCCCCATCTCTATCCCCTGCTTGCATAAGATTGTGCATCTCCAATAATTTTGCGAAATTAGACTCATTTACTTTTTCGAGCATATTTTCAGCATTTGGCATTTGGGCAATAGCTGTTTTCCAAGCACTAAAATCTTTGCTTTCAATTGCTGTTCTTACAGCTTCATTCTGTGCTTTACCAAAGTTACCTTTTCTTTCTCCATTTTCTAATCTAGCTGTACCAGGGCCCATTTCTGGAAGACCTAGTTCTACTCTAATAACTTCGGCTCCAGTCTTGTCACCAGCTTGCAAAAGCTTGTGCATTTCCACGAATCTTGAAAAATTATTTTCATTTATTTTTTCCAAAATTTGTGCACCCATTTTGGTATTAGACATCGCATTTTTCCAAGTTTGATAATCTGTAGTATCAAAAATCTTTTGAAA
>Ga0156631_1087_pt1 | contig 5649 bp, 7 predicted proteins | sample RifOxyC3_FD_110705 | JGI IMG/M metagenome (GOLD analysis project Ga0156631, IMG submission 110705) | Candidatus Magasanikbacteria bacterium RIFOXYC12_FULL_32_21b
TGTTAATATAATAAGTATAAATGTTTGCATAGTTTTACTTTTGAAATTATTTGATTAATCAAATATGTTTGAATTGCTAAACTGTCAAATGGCTACTCAGAAAAAACAACAATTTAACAATTTAACCATTTAACAATGGTTTTCTACTTGCTTTTACCGAAAAAAAACGCTACAATAGCTATCGCAATGATACCAAAGATACCTATTAGTATAGAGAGCATATCAAAAAAATCTAATTAAAGCTATCAAAGCTATGATTATCCAACAAGCATTGAGTGCTACCGCCGGGAAATCCTTTTTACGTTTAGCATTGATAAGGATACCAACCGAGCCTGTTAGATTTAAAACTTGGTAAATATAAGAGTTTGAGCTGATAGTGTTGAAACTTACCAGTGCAAAAGCTATTAAAATAGCTAGAGCCCCGTACCAGCCTAAAATATTAATGAAAGAGGCTTTCATAGAGTATTCTACTAGTAAATTAGGTAGGTGTATTATAGCATATTTACAAAGTATTTGGAATTTGTTATTTTTATTTTGGAATTGTTCAAATGTCCCCGTAGTTCAGTGGATAGAATAGGGGTTTCCTAAACCCTAGACACATGTTCGACTCATGTCGGGGGCACTACTACAATTGTGTGTGTTTGTATAGAGTAGTATATACAAACATCCGCATTTTTGCTTGACAAAAGGTGTTTTTTGTGCTATAATATTGTTGTAATAATTGAACAAAATGATGAAATCTGAGTTCTCTCCTTTGAAATCAGAATTTGAAGGTGAAAGATCCTTAATATTTGAAAAAGAACTCAAAAGATATCATAATGATAATTTTGGCTAATCCTCTCAAGATGGATAAATTGTAGTTTTTTATTTTCTAAAGAAAAGTAAAGATAAAGCTTGTGGTGATGAAAACGTTTATTATTTATTACAAAAAAGGTGTAATACCTAAAGTCTTGTCTACGTGATCATTTGTTGAAGAATTTTCGTTGATAATACAAAAATAATTGACTGAAGTGGTATCTTCTCGCAATTCATGCAAAAGAATAGGAGATATAACTTCAACTGAGATGTTGGAAACAACAGAGAGTTTGTATAGAGCTTGTATGAGTTTTGGATATTTATCATAATAAAAAGTAAAAGTACACACCATTGTATACAAAAATGCCTAAGAAAGGCATTTTTTATTACGAAAAAAAGTGTAAGCATGTAAGATCGTTTGCTAGATTACGTATCTGAAACATCCGATGGTGTAAAAGTCGTGTGTCGGCCTTGTTTCTTTATGCAGAGACTTATATACAAAAAATACTTGTGGAAGAACAACACACCCGCGTAATTAATTTAAATAATATTTTGTTTCACGTGAAACACTTTGTTAATTTGTAATTATTAGTTATTAGTTTCCTTTGTTTCACGTGGAACATTTTATAGAGGGCTTTTTATTTCAGTTAGATTATAGTGAGTGTTTTTTTTATATTTTTTGGTAGTTCTAATATTTTTGTGTCCTAACATCTGTTGCAAACTTTCAATATTGATACCACTTTCTAGTAAATGTGTAGTGAAACTATGGCGTAGGACTTGAAAAGATGTTTGTTTTTTGATTTTTGCGCGTATTAATGCTCTAGTGAAGGCTATTTGTAAGGATCTTTCAGAAAGTTGTTTCCCTGCCTTATTCAAAAAAAATAGCTGTGTTTGTTTTTTATTTATTATAAATTTTTCTATTTTTTCTTTTAGATTTTCTGGTAAAATGGTTTTTCTGACTTCTCTACCTTGTTTATTACAAATTTTTATAATATTTTTTTTTAAATCTATATTTTTTATCTTTAACGTTGTTATTTCGTTTAAACGTAGCCCCGAACCATAAGATAATGCGAAAATTAGGAAATGTTTTTCATTTTTGGTACTATCTAAAATTTTAATTATTTGTTGTTTTGTGAGAGTTTGGATTTTTTGTTTAGTTACTTTTTTATACTTTATATCAAGTTTGTCTACAATGGTGTGTACATTTGTGTAGAAAAAATTTAGTATATTTAAAATCAAGTTGAAAGTTTGATTAGAATTATTGTTTTCTTTTTGGTAATTCAAAAATTTTTCTACAGACTTTGTTTCATCTATTAGTTTTTTGTTTTCCAAAAAGTCTAGGTATTTTTTAAGATAAAATAAATAGGTAGTGATTGTCTTTGCACTATACTTTTTTTCTAATAGTATTTGTTGTGTATATTTTAAAATATTTTTTGTGATCATAATGTCATTATTTCTTAATTCGGTGTTATTATACATTAAGTTCGTATAATATACAATATCTATATATTAATATGAATATATTAGTTATTTTTTTATTATTTTTGTTTATAATAATGTGCATGTATGGTTTAAAAAATTGATATATAGTATAATGTTACTAACTATATATTATGCAAAAACAAATAAATTCTTTTGACGGGGTTAAAATAAATTATGATATTGTAAGAGAAAACAAAAATAGTGGGTTTTTGGTTTTTTTGCATGGTGCTGGTGGTAATTTGACAGCTTGGAACAAAGAGTTACATTTTTTTCATCGCAAGGGTATTTCTACTTTAGCCATTGATTTTCGTGGACATGGTAAGTCAGCAAGACCAGATAATGTAGACGACTATGATCTAGAAAATTTTGCCAAGGATGTCTTTGAAATTTTGAAAAAAGAAAAAATAAAAGATTTTATTTTAATAGGACATTGTTTTGGCGGTATGGTGGTAACTATTTTCCATAAATTGTTTCCAACTTTGGCACAATCATATATTTTGGTAGATACTACGTACAAAGCTCCAAAAAAAATGCGTTATTTTTTTAAGGCAAACAAACCTTTTGTTTTTATTTTGAATTATTTTTTGGAAAAAATGAAAACTGGTCAAAAAAGTTTTTCACACATGGATTTTGAAAAGTATGTAGGGACAGGGGATTGGAATGTAAAACGGATTTTTTCAGATATTATTCATACTACTTTCAAATCTTGGATATTTACATATCAAAATATTGCCAAATTTGATGCTATAGAAATTTTGAAAAGTATCAAAAAAAGAGTTCTTATTATTGAAGGTGAGAAAGATAGTGTTTTCAATATGCTTGAGGCTAAAAAAATAAATAGTCTTATAAAAAATTCTGAATTAAATGTTATACCTGAAGCAAATCATATTTTGGTGTTGAATAACCCTCATGAACTACAAAAAGAAATTTATGGTTTTGTGAAAAACTTTAAGGATTTTGTTTAGTTTTAAATATGTTTAAATTACTTACTCCAGAAGAAGAAAATATAATCTTGCACAAAGGTACCGAAGCGCCTTTTTCTGGTGAGTACAATTTAAATCACGACAAAGGTTTTTATATGTGTAAGCGTTGTGGTGTAAAACTCTATAAATCAGATGACAAATTTGAGTCTGGTTGTGGTTGGCCAAGTTTTGATGATGAAATAAAGGGTGCTATCGTTAGACTTCCCGATGCTGATGGATCAAGGACTGAAATACAGTGTGCTAATTGTGCTGCACATCTTGGGCATGTATTTGAGGGCGAAGGTCTGACTTCAAAAAATATTAGACATTGTGTGAATTCGTTGTCATTATTGTTTGAAAAGGAATAATTGTCTAAAAAAATTTTTTTATTATCTCAATTCATCTCTTCGTTGATAAAAAATAAATAGAGATAAAGAGATAAAATTGAGATAAGAGACACGGATAGACGTAAAAAATAAAATTAAAATATAAAACTATTAAAACATTAAAATAATTTTTATGAAAAAAATAGACTACCCAAAATTATTTATTTCAATTGCCGTCACACAGTTGGCTGGAGTTGTTGGTTCAGTTTTTAATTTTGTTTCTATACCTACTTGGTATACGACTTTGAATAAACCAAGTTTCAATCCACCAAATTGGGTGTTTGGTCCTGTTTGGACAATTTTATTTTTGATGATGGGTATTGCTGTTTATCTTGTTTGGACCAAGAAAACTATGTTTCATCAAAAAAAGAAAAAAGAAGCTTTGCAAATTTATTTATTACAACTTTTGTTGAATGTTTTGTGGAGTGCTTTATTTTTTGGAATTTTGAGTCCAGGCTTGGCTTTCGCTGAAATAATTATTTTGTGGGTTTCAATTGCTATAACTATGATAAAGTTTCACAAATTTTCAAACCTTGCTTCTTATTTATTGATTCCTTATTTGGCTTGGGTTTCATTTGCATCTATTTTGAATTTTGCTATTTGGAGATTGAATTGGTAGATTAGATAAAGACGCAACTCACCCCTAGCCCCTCTCTTTGTAAGAGAGGGGAATAAAGAATTGAGAGTTTTGACAAAATTCAGGTGATTTGATAATATGTTTTTACTTTATTTGAAGTAAAACGGGCCTTTAGCTCAGCTGGCTAGAGCGCTTCCATGGCATGGAAGAGGTCATGGGTTCAAGTCCCATAAGGTCCACAAGTAAACTCTCTTTTTAGAGAGTTTTTTGTTTAAAAGAAAAATTTACTTATTAATTACGACCTTACTTTTTTAACAAAAAAGTAACAATCCCGATTTATCGGGACAAACAGCTTCCCCCTCAAACTCCCCATTGGTAATATAAAGGACGTTCTAATAATTAAAAACAATGTTTGATTATTTGTTTATCGTTTTTTTTAGTGCTATAATAAACTAATAATCTACTAAATTAATAACCTACACTATGCGCCCACCAAATCTCAAAACAAAAATATTTCTTGACAGTGGTAATCCAGTAGAAACAAGAGAAGCTATCAAACTTCTTGGTTTTCTCGATGGACAGACTACCAATCCAAGTCTTATTGCCAAAAATCCAGAATTGCAAGCCAAACTTTCTGCTGGAGAAAAATTAACTTCAGAAGAAATAAATGCTTTTTACAAAAGTGTAATAGAAGAAATTCGTGTCATGATTCCCGAGGGTTCAATATCAATAGAAGTCTATGCTGATAAAAATACGTCAAAAGAAAAAATGATAGAACAAGCTATAGAAATGAACAAGTGGATTCCTAATGCACATATCAAATTACCTATTACAGAAAATGGATTACAAGCTGAACATGATTTGCTAAAAGAAGGTATAAAAGTTAATATGACTTTGTGTTTTTCTGAAGAGCAATCAGCTGCTGTATATAATATGAGTAATGGTTCAAAAAAAGGTGATATATTTATTTCTCCTTTTATTGGTAGGCTTGATGATAAAGGTCTAAATGGGATGAGTTTGATAGAAAATATTCAAAAAATTTATAAAAAAGGTGATGGACATGTAGAGTTGTTGTCAGCTAGTATTCGTAGTTATGAACATTTTCTTGCGTGTTTGGCTCTCGAAGTAGATATTATCACCGCACCATTAAAAATTTTAGAAGAATGGTGGAAAAGAGATAAAGAAATTCCTGATAGTAATTTTGTTTATAATAAAAAAGAATTGAAAGATATTGAATTGAAAGATATTGCACTGGATAAAAATTTTATTGATTATAATGTAGAGCATGATTTGACAGATGTTGGACTTGAGAAGTTTGTGAGTGATTGGAAGACACTGATTGCACAGATCTAGAAAAGATTACACTGATTAAAAAAACCACTCATTATTGATCTGTACCCCGTTTAGTGGACACGTATAAAAAACAACTTTAAAAGGTAATGGTTAA
>Ga0156631_1126_pt1 | contig 2282 bp, 1 predicted proteins | sample RifOxyC3_FD_110705 | JGI IMG/M metagenome (GOLD analysis project Ga0156631, IMG submission 110705) | Candidatus Magasanikbacteria bacterium RIFOXYC12_FULL_32_21b
TTGTTTGCCAAAGTAGCACTAGGGTTTAATAATTTCCAATTATTTTCAGCACAAATTTTTTCTATTTGTGTAGTTGGTTTGAAAACCAGTATTTGTGGATCAATAATTTTATTTATAAAATTTTTGCTTTCAGTTTTTTCCAAAAGTTCCCAAGTATCTATTTGTTTTTCAGCTTCAATTAGCAAAATGTTGTTTTTGTCTTTGGCTATCTGCTTGGCAAATGTGCTACTATTTGAGATAATATAATAGTTAGGATTAGACAAGTCAAAACCAGTGGCACGTTCAATGTCACGGGTGACGTAGATAATATTTTTGTTTAGTAATTTTTGCATAGTTTTTTCATCCTGAGCCGGCGAAGCACGGCGTGAGGATCTTTAGTAAAATAAACTTGTAATTTAGTAATTTATTTATAGCGAGTATAGTCTAAAAATGTAAAAAAATCAAGTTGCATTTATGTCTGAAACAATAATTTTAGATAAAAAAATAAAAACTTTAGAATTAGAAGAACATGATGTTGATCCTGTTATTAGGTCTATGTATAGTTTACCAGGTAATGAATTTACACAGAAAGATGTATGTGTATATAGACAAAGTGCGGACAATTTTGTAAGAGAGTATGAAAAAATAAATTTGTATGATTTGATTGTTATGGGTTTACAAAGTGGTGATAATAGGACACTTAAAACATCTGCAGAAATGATTCAATATGTACCTAAGGATAAACAAGAAGAATTGAGAGGTTTGTTGCCTGATATAATTATTATGGGTTTACAAAGTGAGGATGATAGGATGTTTAAAGTATCTGCAGAAATGATTCAATATGTACCTAAGGATAAACAAGAAGAATTGAGAGGTTTGTTGCCTGACATAATTATTATAGGTTTGCAAAATGAGGATTATTGGATACGTGAAACATCTGTAGAAATGATTCTATATGCACCTGAAAATGTTCGATATGATCTGATTATTATGGGTTTACAAAGTGGTGATGATAGGACACTTAAAACATCTGCAGAAATGATTCAATATGCACCTGAAGATAAACAAGAAGAATTGAGAGGTTTGTTGCCTGATATAATTATTGTAGGTTTGCAAAATGAGGATTATTGGATACGTGAAACATCTGTAGAAATGATTCTATATGCACCTGAAAATGTTCGATATGATCTGATTATTATAGGTTTGCAAAATGAGGATTATTGGATACGTGAAATATCTGCAGAGATGATTCTATATGCACCTGAAAATGTTCGATATGATCTGATTATTATGGGTTTACAAAGTGGTGATGATAGGACACTTAAAACATCTGCAGAAATGATTCAATATGCACCTGAAGATAAACAAGAAGAATTGAGAGGTTTGTTGCCTGATATAATTATTGTAGGTTTGCAAAATGAGGATTATTGGATACGTGAAACATCTGTAGAAATGATTCTATATGCACCTGAAAATGTTCGATATGATCTGATTATTATGGGTTTACAAAGTGGTGATGATAGGACACTTAAAACATCTGCAGAAATGATTCAATATGCACCTAAAGATAAACAAGAAGAATTTAGAGGTTTGTTGCCAGATAGTTTTAAAAAGAAAGCATTATTATCTAAATTATACAATACAGACGTTAAATCAAGAAAAGAACAAGAAAAAACTGGAACAACTACATTACTTTTTGACAGGGTTATGGGTCTTGAAAAGTCATTGAAAAATAAAGTTATACTTAGAAAAATACCTTTTTATTCACTTATGGCTTGGAAAAAAACTTATGAGTCATATATTTTTTGGCAAAAAAAAGGTTTTGATTATGTACCAATTGAGCCTATAGTCAAAATTTCTAAAATTTCTGATTTTGGGATTGTTGATGTATTTTCTGGTGTAATAATTGGACCGTCTGTATCTTATTGGTTGGGTTTTTGTACTATTTTTCAAAATGAAATTTTGGAAAAAATTACAAAAATAAAAGAATGTTTGAAAGATTTGGGTGTAGAACATGGACATGATCATGATGGAAATTTTGTTTTGTTATTTTACAAAGACAAAAATGGTGAGCCAGATTTGACAAAGTGTCCACGTATTTATATGATTGATTTTGATGAAGCATTTTTAACAAAAACAGAATAATATATTAAAAATTTTTTATGAAGTGTTTTAGAATCAATTAACGTCAATATACTTAAAAATATTTTTATTTAAGGACTGACGGCAAGAACTCCCTGTGATGTCCGACGCAGGACTCACAGGGATGAATTGCCGACCAAGACGTTGGAAAAAAGTAGAAT
>Ga0156631_1061_pt1 | contig 2196 bp, 3 predicted proteins | sample RifOxyC3_FD_110705 | JGI IMG/M metagenome (GOLD analysis project Ga0156631, IMG submission 110705) | Candidatus Magasanikbacteria bacterium RIFOXYC12_FULL_32_21b
TCTTTCTTTGCCTGTAAATATTTTGACTTTGGGACTTTTTACTTTTGTTATCAATGCTCTTATGTTTTGGTTTGCAGCAAGTATTGTCAAAGGTTTCAGTGTAGAAAATTTTAGTACGGCACTATTTGCTTCAATCTTATTTTCAATATTGAGTTTTGCTATTAGTCTGTTACTCAAAAAAGAAAATTAATTTTTCATGCAACTCACCCCTAACCCCTCTCTTGTAAAGAGAGGGGAAATTGTGTAAAAAATTTTGTTATGGATTCACAATTACAAGAAATAAAAAAGAGATGTAGAATATTGCGAATCAATCAAACTAGTTCTGAAGGTGTGTTGTGGAATTATTTGCGTAATCGAAGATTTTATAATTTGAAATTTTATCGTCAGTATCCTATAAAATTTATTTTTGATAAGAAAATAAATTATTTTATTGCAGATTTTTATTGTCATGAGAAAAAATTAATTATAGAAGTAGATGGAGGTATTCATGAATTTCAAAAAGAATATGATAATATACGTGAAAACGTTTTGAGAGGTCTAGGTATACAAATTATAAGATTTCGTAATGAAGAAGTAGAGAAAAATATCAATCAAATTTTATTACTTTTGAAAAATATAATTTAAATAAAAAATACTTTACTCTATGTTCCTCTCCCTTTTTAAGGGAGGGGTTAGGGGAGAGTTTAACTTAATTTATGAAAAACAACCTAAAAATAATTTCAGTAGGAGGCTCTATCATTATTCCAAAAACTGGTTTTGATATTAATTTTCTCAAAAAATTTCGCCAGATGATTTTGGACGAAGTCAAAAAAGGACAAAAATTTATTTTGATTATTGGTGGTGGAAGTACCGCTAGAGTTTATCAAGATGCTTTGAAAGAAACTGTAAAACTGAAAGATGTGGACTTGGACTGGATGGGAATTGGTGCGACAATTATCAATGCTAATTTTGTGAGACTAATGTTTGGCGAATTTGCTTACAAAGAAGTGGTGACTAATCCAACAAAAAAAATAAAAAGTAAACAAGCAATCATTGTGGCAGCTGGTTACAAACCTGGTTGTAGTACTGATTATGACGCTGTACTATTTGCCAAGACTTATGGTGCTAAGGAAATGTTGAACTTGTCAAATATTGAATATGTTTATGACAAAGATCCTAAAAAATTTCCTGATGCTAAAATAATTGAGAATATTGATTGGAAAACATTTCGCAAAGAAATAGTGGGAGATATTTGGCAACCTGGCAAAAGTGCACCTTTTGATCCTGTAGCAAGTAAAGCTGCTGAAAAGTTGAAGCTAAAAGTAAGTATTTTGCAAGGTACAAATTTGTTGGAAGTACAAAAAGCTTTGGGAGGAAAGAAATTCAAGGGAACACAAATTTCAGACATAAATTGACATGAATATCAAAGGACAGCTTAAAAAGGGCTGTCTTTTTTTGGATCCTGCAGTTTTTTTTTCAATCTGTAGTTTGTAAATTGTACTTCAAACAAAACTTGATTTTTCTTTCAAAATGGCTTAAGATTAGTTTGTAAGTTACTTGTTTAGACTGAATTTAGAATCATTTGTGAGTATTTTTAATTAAAATAATTTAGATTTAAGAAACCTGTCTGCCGACAGGTAGAGATCCCCCTCCACCTACGCTCTTGTTTCACAGAGCTTCGGAGGATCGGGATGGAATTGTCCCTATGTCCGATATAAACCTAATCAAAGAAAAAATAGACGTGGTGGACCTCATAGGTGAGTATGTTCAGCTGAAACCGGCTGGCATCAATCACAAAGGACTATGTCCTTTTCACCATGAAAAAAGTCCATCCTTTATGGTCAATCGCGAACGACAAAGTTGGCATTGTTTTGGTTGCGCCAAGGGTGGTGATATCTTCACTTTTGTGCAAGAAATAGAAGGTATGGAATTCAGAGAAGCTCTAAAATATTTGGCTGACAAAGCTGGAGTACAATTGACTAATACTTTTCAAAATCAAGCAGAAACAAGTCAAAAAAATAGATTGAAAGAAATAAACAAAGATGCTTCTCATTTTTTCTATAATTTTTTATTAAAAATGCCAGCCTCCAAAGATGCTCGTGATTATTTGCAAAATAGGGGATTGATTCAAGAAACAATTGACAATTGGCAAATTGGTTTTGTACCAGAACAATGGGATTTGCTGACACAATATTTATTGAAAAAAGGTCATAGTAT